>Ga0247758_1000692_pt1 | contig 29374 bp, 16 predicted proteins | sample UWRJL156409C4_FD_180950 | JGI IMG/M metagenome (GOLD analysis project Ga0247758, IMG submission 180950) | Plant litter microbial communities from Arlington Agricultural Research Station in Wisconsin, United States - UWRJ-L156-409C-4 | ecosystem: Environmental > Terrestrial > Plant litter >... | reverse complement strand
GGTTGGCAGTGGAGTCTGGCGTTCTTGGCTGTGCAGATCCACGGATGCAGCCGCGGAGCGGCTGCGTGGATCCAGCCACACTGTTCTAACCACACTGGCCGGGTTAGGGTTGTAAAAACCCAACAGGCTAATTATATTAACACTAAGTAGTGAAAGGAAAAGGATAAAGCTAGTAGTTATAAGTCCGTAATACCTGTAAACTAAAGACCTGTTAACCCTATTACATGCTACCATTATGTTAATAATTACATTAAGATAATCCATCTAACTTAACAAATATGCTATAAAGAAGCTAGGAATCTTCATTTAAGAAATGTTATATTAGTAAGAATTACCCTCTTTCTAGGGGATAAATTTTAACTACCTCCACTAAGGCCTCCTAAAGCGAGGTTTTTAATTAGGAAAGAGATATTTTTAAGCTGTTATTAAACTTATCTTTCAGGAATTTCAGGGCTCAAAACCTGATTTTTATAAAATTTAAAAAGAAAACGATTAATAATTAAACAGTAACCCTTAACGGCGTTTTATAAACTATTACTAAAATATATATCCAGCATGTAAAATGCTAGGAGAATAAGAAGAGCCAGCAGTAATAACTGTTTAAACGTCAGTTATAAGCTAATAAGTAAATTAGTGCCGTTTAAGGGTACCTTAATTCCAGAGGTATCAGGGAAGTATTATATCCTAAGAAAGATTTAGATTATACCGATAAAAGTAAAAAGTTAGTGTCTAAAAAGTCTTAAAAAAGAAGGATCGTCTAAGCTTACTATAAACTGCCACGAGCAGATACCACTAACTAAACCTACTACTTTAAAATATATTAAAATAAATTATAAAAGACTAACTCACAGCAGCTAGGCGACAGCGCTTAGGGCTAACCAGGTCCCTAAAGCCGTTAGGAAGGATAGCAGCTAAGCTATGTAAAACATTATACTAATTGTTAATTCCCACTTACTAATACTAGGTAGTAGTAATATCAGTCTTATTACTATTAAGTACTGGACTGTTAGCTGTGGGTTCTACATTATAAGCGCCTTTAAAAAAAAAGGTAAATAAGCACGCTAATTATAAGGATAATTATAAGCACACGAATATTCCATAGCCCTAGTTATAGTTTATATAAGCCTGTAACACTAACAACACAGCCAAATAAACCATACATAAGAAATAAATAAGTATAACCGCCAGTAAGTATAAAAAGCTTAACACTTACTTATTTATACCACTAACCCTAAATCAGATCGTAACCAGCACGCTTATAAAGGCGAAGCTTGTCTTTAACTACTAGTCGCTTAGGACTTAAGTAAAGCCCTTAAACGCCAAGATTCAAGTTACTCACGCCATGTCAGGCTCACTCTAAGGGGACAGGCTTCCACTGTAGTGGAAAATTAATAAAATATTTCATTAACACTATTATAGTAATCAGGCGGTAGTGAGTTGGAGAAGTAGGCCACCAGGATGGACAGGATAGTAAGTGAGATGGAGATAGTAAAGGATAGGAGAACGACCCAGGAGATAAAGCCCCTATTATTATAGAATTATAGGTACTATTATTATAGCTATAAGGGGTAAGGGATGTTCTGGTTCCTCACGTTAGTAATACATTTTTTAACTAAGATTTATTATACAGAACCTCTAGATCTATAACCCGCTTAACAGTATATTCACCCTTAAGTCATACTAACCCTTATTCTAATCCTCTTAAGAGCTGGGGGAGAAGACACCTTTTAATAAGCCGCGCTTTAACTTTAATCTGGGACCTCTTTAAAAACAGGTAATAGCTTCTCTTTTACGTAAAGTATTTAACTTAAATAGGATAAGCCTATTATAATCTTCTATCTGGGAGGGATTTTAACTTTACTATCTCTCTTTATATTCACATCTGCTTCTCTTTAACCACTTTTAAAAGCGATACAGCTAATAAGTAGATATATCAGCCTCTAATCGACGTATAGTTCTGTAAAAAACAGGAACTTAAGTTAAATCTTTCTTAACGGTTACCAGCTCGCTTTCCAAACAGTCTCGCTGATTTTCTACAGTTTTTACTGCCACTTTAAAGTCGCATAGCTGGCCTAAAGCCTTATTTAACTTCTCCTACACGGTCTTCAGCTTAACATCTTTCTCTGTAAAGGCCCTGGTGGTTTTAGCAATTATATTAATAACCTTATCCTATATGGCGTTAAATTCCTTCTCCTCTAGAAGCTAAGTAATAGCTTCCTCCTTACCAGGCCTTAATTTTAGGTCTTTTTCACCGTAAAGCTTCTCTATCCTAGCTTTTAAAGTGGATAAGTTATCCCTAGCAGCGCTTAACTTAACATCCTTTACTGCTAATTCTTATTAAAGCCGATCTTCTTCGTTATTATAATTATTAAGTAAAATTCCCAGCACGCTCTTAAGCTGACTTATATTCATCTCTTCTTACTTTATTAATATATCCAGCTGCTTTAAGGCCATCTATCAGGCTCTGTGTGTCGCCACTATACTTTTAAATTATACCTTACTACATTTCTTACAAAGAAGTGTGGTTACTTCTTTTATGGCGACTTGGGATATTTAGGACACGGCTGGCTGTTTCTTATACATCGCAATCTGTTCAAGTTATTTACATATATTAATGTAATGTATGGCAGTCTTTTATAAGGCTACAGCCCAGACTTTAACGACATTATCTCGTTAACTTTAATAATATTCCTTATAAAGACATAGCTTAGCAAGGCAGGCCAACTCTTATCGTGTTACTTCCTAAAGAGGTTTCGACATTATAGACTTCTTAGCCTAGTGGGCATCCAGCATAGCGAGCTCGTTATTATAATTACTAATGGACTTAATCCACTAGCACCAGGCGCTGTGATTTTTTACAGTACAGCTAACGTATTATATTTTACTAGCGCTGGTGTAACTGTTAATTTACAGCAGTTAACCAGGATCCTAACATTTAGGCATTATTAATGTCTAAAGAAACAAGAGGAACTTACTCTATCCCAGGCTTTAAAATGATATTTAAACTAGTAGTTATGTCTCGGGACATGTTTATTAAGTGGCGGGGTTTACGTTATAACACCAGTTAAAGCTAATAACGTTTCAAATTCGCCGCTAAGAATAACAGTCCCATCTCCAGGCCAAGTAATTATCTAAAATGTTTACACTTAAGACATAGCCTTAAATATATATCATTAGTAAAACAGCCTTCACTAAGATTTAAGGAGGGTGGTGTGATCAGCTGTGTTTAACTAGATAAGCGGTTGATAAAAACGAGAGTGTAAAGGATCTGTGGCCTGTGCTGACGATAAAAGTTTAACAGGCGTCCCAGACTTTACTTTATAATTTATTAGGCTAACATTATTAAAAGATGCGGGTGTTAAGTGATAATATTTAAAGATACCTCACTACTTAACGACTTTCTTCCTATATAAAAGTACTGTAAGGTAAGTATTATTATCTTCTTTTATTAATTACTTACTAGGATAACTAATATTTAAGAGACGTTATAACCTATAAAAGCATTCCTTAACACATAAAATGTTTCACCGTTTACGACAAGACAACTCTTAAAACTTACACAACTCCTTTTTCTTTCTAACAAATCTGTTTATACATAAGACGCTAATAAATACCTAACTTAAATTAGTAGGTTTATAAAGATTACTAAGCTAAATATGTGTTAAGACGCTACTATCCAGGGCCAAATGCTATTTATTCAATTTAACCCTAACCTTATCGGTAATAAACCTACTTAATGTAAGTAATAACCCGTGGACTTAATTCTTAACCCACAATAACATAACTTTATTACCAAAAACTAAGCAAACATACACAGGCAGTCCTGTTATCAAAAAGAGAGTCTCTAACCAGAGGTTAAAGCACCATCAAGTCACAGAAACACTACTAACCCAGCTAAACGGGCTTTAACTAAGTAAAGGCTAAGAGTAAAGCGAGCTGAACTGAAGTACATAGTCGGTTAACTATAAAGGGTTACTATTTCTCACCCCTATTACTATATATAATTATAATGGCCATAAAAAGTATTTAAGTAAGAAATACCATTATAACTATAACCCTAAATTTTATTAAATTTTATTAAAACCAAGTCCCCTTTATTAAGCTCCACGGTTAAGAAAGTGTCAGAAACACCACATACTTAACGGAGCTAACCAGACTAGATGCCTAAAGGCTTCTAAACCCCTTTCTTTCTGGCAATTACTAGTAAAAGCCTACACTTAGAACTCCAGGTTTATAGTTCCCAATCATCAAGAATTAACAGAAAAACAGTCTTCTCATCATTATTAATGGTTATCCTGAATGCAAAAGAAAATATATTAGTAGTGAGATTAAAAACCTATAAGTATAATAAAAAGTATACTTTTTATTAGTAAGCCTGGGGTAAATAGATTTAATTAATTAACTGACTAAGCAGCTAACACTCTCCTCTAGGTTATACTATTATAAGAGCAAAGGATAAAGTAACGCCTTTATAATCCACTTTAGTTTAAACGTATAAGAAATACACATATTCTCTAATCTCTTTACTGTTAACACCACTATACACCTTACCTATATCTCCACCTCCTTTATCACGCATAGATTAAACTATATCAGTGCTACTATAAGGCCCTCCCCTTATATAGTGTACCATTACACGTCAGTAAAAGTATAATTTACTAACAGTTATTTTAATACACCTGTTAATTACTATAAAGATTAAACCACAGAAGCAGTTAAGCTAGCTAGCGACATGGTATAACCTTAAAAGCTATACACACCTAGTAATAGTGGTGTTATATAACCTAAACCCTGGAGGATAGGATCCTTAACTATAGCTGACATAAGTGAGGTGAAGTGCATATACATAAGGGGCGTGTGGACGAAGGGTATAAGAGACACGGTAGGTTACGTAAATTGTAAGCAGTTAAAAGATACTTTAGTGTAAGAGTGTAAAGTAATATTATTACTGTTACTACTGTAATAAAGGAAATTGTCTATAAAGCCGGGCTTATCTGGTGTATATATCCTTATAAACCTAAGCCACTAGACCCGACCCTTAAGTCCTTCTTAATTAACGTAACCACCTAGGTGTTACTTAATTAGCTGTTTTTAGGATCCCCATTTAATAAATGCCTTAAGTTAAAGGTGGCCCCCTTTTTAGGTTGTGACAGTTCACTTATTATACACATTAATTATAGTTAAAGATTAAAAAGTAGAAGCCGTTAGTGGTTTATAGTTACTGATACGAAAAGATATCGCCAGTCTCGTTATAGTCACTTTCTTCCATATTGTTATTACTACCTTTAATACTACTCTTATTATCATCATCGTTATTATACCAGTCCTTATTAAGGCAAATGCGTTTCTTATTATTCTTAACGTTATTATTACCTGTCGTAACACTGACTTTTTTAAAAACAGAGCGGCGCCGCTTAAGTTTAGAATAACAGCTCTTCCCTATTACTAGTTCCTGTAAACCATATACCCAGATTTTATACCGTTACTAATTCTTAAAAGAGCATCCTTTATGGCGTCGGCTAAGGAAATACATATAAAGAAACTTGTTAAAGAGGCTATCTCCAGCTTTATTTACAGTTTTAAGATCAGCACTATATTTAATGAAGTTCTTAGTGATTCTTGCTAAAGTTGCTATATCCTTCCCACCCGGTATAGTTATCTACTGTGATAAATTAAGCCATACCATCCACGGAGTCAACATGCCTGCACCTTAATAACCTTGATTAGGAGAGCAGCCTTATAATAGTAAATAGTACGCCATACTTTCGATTTTACATAGCGGCGGGCCATCTAGTATATCAGAAGACCAATCGAGAAAAAATAGTTAAGTAATAGCCTGATAAAACAATTTAGTAAGATTAACTCCCAGAGCTGTGAGGACTGTCTAACCTCTTTATGTAATATTATAGTAAATAAAGTTTTCCAGGCCTACCTTAGCGGTAAAAAGACGAATAAAACGGCGGCCTCTTTTAAGTAACTAGAAAAAATCGGGAGTGAGTCCCTAAGGTTATAGTGGCTTAAGTATCGTAATAAACTCTACCAGACGTGTAAGTGCAGCCTTAACTTTGCGAACTAAGTACCTATTAACAGCCGTGATAAAGATTAGAAAATCGCATATAAGGTGTTTGAAGAGTCTAGAACCATATATAGACGGGATTCTCAGCGCTTAATCAGCTATATAAAGGGAATAAACAGCAAAAAGGGTATCGGGACTAAATAACTTATCGCTAATATACAGGTATTTCTCCCACACGTTAGGCATTTCTAGAAACTTAAATACCGTGCGATACATTAAAATAATAGTTAAATCGATAAGCCAGCCACCATGTGTTTTACTATAAAGACAAGGATTATAAATGTTTAATAAAGGTCTAAGTTAGAGTTTAAGTAGCCCCCCTGTCTGGTTACGAAGTTTAATTTCCAGCTGTCTGTATAAGTGGTCCTTTTCTTCCTAATCCATTTCGTAAAACTTAATTACTGTTATGTTAAAGTTTACTTAATCTAGAATAACCAGCCCTAATATCTGTAAATTAAGCATTAGTCAGACTTAAAGGGTTACAGTTCTCTGGGCTTTCAGATAACTGTATATTACTTAAAGCCACTTTGCCGTTTAATTATAGTACTGTAGAGGAATGTTTTTAAGTATATATTCGAACAAATCCTTGAGTTCCTTTAAGAGCTGGTTGATCTAATTGTAAAGTTTAACTACGCTGTTACTATTAATAAAGCCGTCACGGAGAGAACTGCACGCCAGCATAACCTAGAGAAAAACCCCACTTAATTAACTTGTAAGTTACTGGATAATATTACTCACCCTAATTAGATGATATTTTCCTAATTCTCCTATATATAGAGGGGCTAAAACCTCCTTCTTTCTAACAGATGTTTAAAATAAATTAACCTTTTACGTAAAGGCTTAGTTAGATACTTATAGGCACGCTGCTTAGTTTTGGCTCACCGCCTTTAGGCAGCAGTATCTGTTTATCTATATTAGTAGGGAAAAGGATTGTCAGCTTATGTATAGAAGGTATCTTATATACACCTTTAAGTTCTGTTATTATATCTGTTAGCCTATCTAACTAAGGTAGTTGTATAAATTTATCGTATAATAATAGTGTATAGTTATAAAGGTATTGGTAAGGCTTTATTATGAAGCTATCGTCTGAGACTTTTATACGAGTTTGGCAGCCAACTTTAAAAAAAAAAAAAAAGACTGTAAATTAGGCTACCTCTTAGCCTGTTTGCTTTGGTTGTGACATAGAGCTTTTTGACCATTTGTCCTCCCCGTTTATATTAGATAATAACCTATTAGAAACGCTGCATCACTGTTATGATCACTACTATAGCGATTAGAGAAATAATGATTGTAATTTTTAAATCTATTCTCTAAGCTACGTCGACTATTTATACAGCGAATAGTATCCTCCTTTTAACGTTATATTCTACGCGTTCCAGCCTCTAGCTAAAAATATAACTAATAACATACTCTACTAGATGACATGCTTTACTTAATAACATGCTCTACTTGATGACATGCTCCACTTGATGACATGCTCCACTCGATGACATGCTCCACTTAATGACATTATAGATAAAAGAGGGGGTGTGAACATAGCTGGACATTATACTTAAAGGGTAATGCGGAGCTTACAGTGGTTAATTACTGCATTAAATGCTACCTAACCCGGCGGGGAAGGCTGTAACACTGAGATTATAATACTAATCCTAGCTCTCCCTGATTTTTTAAAGCCTTTTTAAGTTAAAACAGACTTTTTAAAGTTTATAATTAGTGGAGAACTTAATTAAGTCTAGGATGATGGGAAACGCTACTTAATTACCTTTTTATTAAAAGGAATCTATAATCCAGCTTTACAATATTTAATTTACAATAAAGAATTAATGGTGATTATTTAGTGCTTTATTAAATAGGCACTGTATTTAAGTAATATGGAAGAACTGGTTTAGGTTTTTTCAGATTATAATAATCTCTGGTACTTTTTAATAAAGGAACTTAATTTATAGTAAGTACGGTAAGTAGAGTTAATGGCCTTATTTTACTTTTAGATTTATTATATTAAAGGAAAAGATAATAGGTAAGCTGATGCTTTTAGTTAGAGACAGGATTATAAAGATGTTAATCTAATCCTAGTCCCTATTATTATATTTAATAAAGTAAAGAACGGTACGTTAAAATATACATTATAAATATTAGATAACTAGATACTGGAATAAATTATTAACATTTATATAAACTTATAAATAAAGTATAAAATTTATTAGTAATAATAGGACTTTTAAGTAAGAAGGTTAATGGAAAGAACCTGTAAGCATAAGTGCCTTTTAGGAGACTTTTTAAAGTACGTGTAAGATTATAATAAGGAGTGCCTAAAGTATTTAAACTACGATGAAATTAGTTATTAGCTGGAATAGTTATTAAAAGGTGTAAACGGTGTACCTAAATTAGGAGTAAGGCTTTAGTATTAAGAGAAACTGTACATTCACAACTTAGGTAAATAAAAGGAATACGTTTAATAAGTTTATAAGTCTTAACTTAAAGGATATATAGGCCAGGTTAAGATTATCACACAGGCCTAGTAAGCGTACGCCTTCCCAGGAATAAAGAAACTGGTTAAGGAAGTGGTTAATAACTGTGATATTTATTACTGAAAGTAGAATTAGTGTTATAAACCTTATAGATTTCTTAAACCACTCCCTATACTATAGGTGTTATGGAGTTCCATCTTACTTAACTTTATTACTGGGATTTTAAAGTTTAAAGACCCTATTATAAGAGTTACTTATAATTAAGTCCTTATAATAGTTAATAGGTTAACGAAATAGGTTTATTTCTTATTAACTTTAAAAGATATGATAGTGGAATAATTTATTTATATCTTTAAGAAAGAAGTAGTGTTACGACACCTTTAGTTAGATAATATTATTACAAATTAAAATAAGTTAATTATGTTAAAGTTCTAATAAGGGTTAATATAAAGAATAGGTGTGAAGAGTAAGCTTTTAACAGCTTTTTATTTACAGACAGATGGTTAAATAGAGTGAGTTAACTAAATACTTATAATGTATCTTTAAGCTTATGTTAACTTTAAATAAGATAATTAGTTTAAACTGTTACCTATAGTACAGATAGCTTATAATATAACGTTAGTTAAGTTAACAGGTGTGTTACTGTTTTTTACTAATTACAGTAAGGAGCCTAAGCTTTATTAAGGCCCGCCTACTCGCACCCCCTAAGCTGTAATCTGTGTAAACCGGATATAGGAATTACATAACCACTTACAAGCTAAACTTAAGTTTACACGTGAATAAATGAAGAAATTTACTAACAGATATTAAACTAAGTAATTAATGTTTAAAAAAGGACTTTATTATAAGAATGAACGAGTTAAGGGACCGACTCTTTAAGAGGGGGATTATGTTTACCTTTTTTCACAAAACCTATATTTAAAACGGCTTAGTAAAAAGCTTAATTTTAAAAGATACAGATTATTCTAAATTAAGAAAAAGGTTACCACTTTTAATTATAAATTAAACTTACCTGTTAGTATAAAGGTGTAGATTAAGGTTTTTCACGTCTCATTTCTAGAACCTGCCTTAAAAAGAGTTCCTTTGGAAAAGAAGATTAAGATTAATACCGATAAGGACGAATATAATGTTAAGGAAGTTATGGATTTATAGAAAGGAAAGAATATGTTTGAATATCTTATTAAGTGGTTAGATTACGGCCTTAAAAGTAATTTGTAAGAGCTAGTTAAAAATCTTAAAAGCCCAGACCTGATTATGGAGTTTTATTAAAAGAATCCAGACTGATTAAAACTAATAATAAGAATTAAAAACAGGATAAGATCTGATATTTAAATTACTATACTGAAGAGTAAGATTATTATGGGATTTAAAGCTTAAGAAACGGCAGGAAACTCCTTAATAGGTACGGAAGGATATTTGTTAAAACCCTTAGCTATGGGTTATAAGGACCTTAAACCTAATTAAGGAGGCCGGGCCTTTAGAGCTCTATATGAGAACGAGTGCTGTTAAGGGAAAAAAATTCAGTAAAAGAAATAAGTAAAAAAATCGTTTAAACCCTTTAACCTTAAGGGGTGAGGATTTAAAGTAACAGAAGACTTTTATAGGGATTAAACTTATAACCTCTTGTTAGAAAAAGGAAGTTATAAATTAAGTTATAAAGTAACTACTTACTGTAGAGACCTTGTTAGAAAGTTCCCTTAGTTAAAAGACTTTACGTTTTTAGGAGGGGTGTTTAACTTAGCCTTTTTACTCTCCTGGAACTTTAATAACTCTGTTTTACGATTAAACACCTTTATAGCCCGGTCTTTAAGGTGGGACTGTTATTTATAAAGGCGCGTTAAGTGCACTAACGCCTTTTAAAGCTTAATAATGGCTTTATAGAGCTGTTAAGTAACAGACTTAATTTACGAGTTAAGATCTTGCTTTTTAATAAAAAAAGCCTTTAACTTCACTTTACTAATATTAAAAGCGTTATATTAGGAAGGCTGGTGCCTTTTTAAACAGTGGTTATAACTGTTAGACTGGTTAGAAACCTGATAGATAAGTAGAGGGATGGCAAACTTGTAAAAAGAATAAGAGGATATTTCGCCACTAAACGTGTATGTGTAGGTTGTAAGGTTTAGATAGTGGTTAATATTTTTACCCTATTCCCGTTTTGAGACCTGGGAGCCGGACACCTGTTATATAGTGAAATGGTGAAAGGAGAAGCTTACCTTTTTAGTTCTTTATAGGAAAAGAATGTTAAAGAGGGGGAATCGTGTGACGACCTTACAGGCCGTCACTTAGGCCGGGGCGGCCTGATAAATCCCCTTATAGAAGGAACAGTGTGGGAAGATGGTGTACACCGTCCAGGTGTATTAGGCCAGGGGTGTAAAGACTTAAAGCCCTTACGATTAATAAGGTGCTGCTTGTAGTATGCTAAGTGCTTACATTGCAAGTAGGAGAAACCTTACGAGTAGAACGCTCACGTGGTGTAAAGTGCTTACATAACAAGCACTTATGACATTATAAGTAAGGTACGAAGTACCTCCTAGTAGTTAGTATAGATAGTTATGGTTGTGCCTATAATTACTATGAGGGACTCTGGTTCCTCACATTAGTATTTAATTGTTTATTTATATCCTACTATTTAGACTCACCTTTATGTATTATAGTGACAGCGACTTATAGTGATATTGAACCCCCTGTCTAGGAGTGCTAGCTTAGTAAGCCGTCTTCGGAACGCCCCTTACCTGTTGGCGTCCTGCCATACGTTCTGTCTTAACCCGCGCCAGTCCTCTCAAGGCCTGTGTCGGGTGCAGGTTGTAATACTTAACTGCCTGTTAGGATGCGAGAGGCCTTAGTCAAGTCAGATTAAGGATTATTAAAAGTATATAAAGATAACGTCCCTTAGCGTAAAGTTAGTAAGCTCTGAGGATATAGGTATGAAGAAAATAATCTATAGTTGCAAGTTACTTTATCCTCCGATTTCCATTACTAAACTAACTAATCTAGTCAGAAATGCAAGCGAGGAAGTTTGTGAAACGGAACCCTTTAGACTCTTTGTGACACAACTGAGGCTTAACTAGCTGTATTACTTAACAGCGAGTCAGAATTGCAGTGTAAGCTCCGCCGAACGCATCCATCCTGTATTATGCAGATACGCGCATTTATGTGTTACCAACTTCTAGGACGCGTAACTCCGATGTCAGCCCTTTTACGTGTTCTGTGTTGCTGCATCGCGCGTCGGCGCTGTTGCCCTAAGGCAACCGTGACCCCTGGCTTACAAAATCTGGGCCACTTTAACAAGCACATATACTAACACCCCGTCGTAAGGTGTAGGGATAGCCTCACCACAACATATGTTTACGGGTTAACAGACACCACAGTCTGCGTCTTAGATCCTCGTGTAACCTGACGCTATCACTAGCAACCGGGTGGCTAGCCTTGTCTTTAATGTTGATGATTTGAGATATATCGTACTTAGCATAGGTAGGTGGGGAGATGTTGCGGTAGAAGCTTGTGCTATTGTCAACAAGAGGAAGCGGGCGAGATGTGGGAACTCGCTGCCCAGCCAAAGGTTTGGGGGCAGCAGATTCTGCTGCGTAAACATGTCCCCGGATCTATGATCCCCCGGCTCGACTGACCCTGTGAGTACGGTTGTCCCTGCGACTTTCACTGTTCATGTTAGACGATGATAACAGTTAGGAGTGTGGTAAAGAACAAGTCTATTTGAAAGGGGTACACTTACAGCAGCGACTGAGTTATCCCCACGGACGTTCTCCAGCATCAGAGACCCACTGGTAGCAAGACGTTAAAGCCCCAGCGCTCAGCAACGACGACATATTCGTTGTCGTCGTGTCAATGAGGTTTATCATTCCTATGGCAGATGCTGTCGCATCGATTCCGATACTGCAGTCCGAGAAATCTAGTCGCTGAGCTGTGATCTGAACAACACTCGCAAGTTTGAACCCGACTTTTACATCTACAAACAGTCAGCACTGATAGATGAGTTATGAAATATGATCCAGGTCTAGAGGGATTGGTATAGTTCGCGCACTTACTTGGAAGTCGACTGCTGCGATGACATGGGAACTACAATTTTTGGGAGCAACAAATCATGATGAGAACAAGCGAGTGGGGGATGGGATTCGGGGTGCTGATGTTTTCAGTCTAGCCTCTTTAGGTAGTAGTGTGCCAAGGGCTTAACCATTGGTCAGTTCTCTAACAGGCAGCCAAGCGCAACCAGCTGCTGATTTAACACGGGTCCGCGCCTCACCAAGCCCCCCTCTTCGCAAACTTTTTGACCTCAAACATGAATACACTCCACTAGCTTTCTGTTTGCCGACCTTACTTGCCTACACTGGAACTTGAGAGAAAGCCACGAACTTGACGCCCGCTCTTTTTCTAGTCGCCATCCTTTGCCTCAGCGCATATCTAGACATGATTGCTTCATGTTCGGTCGCGGCAACTGTCGACCTCTTACGATGACATTCCGCAATATGCAACGCTTTCCCACACATGGGACCAAAGGATCCAGAGGTCTCGTTTGCAGACATGACCAGGCCCGACCACATCAAGATGAAAGGATATTGCAAGATTGACATGACCTGCCAGTTGGCTGAAGCCGAGAGATTGCAGTGGGTGTAGATCGACACCTGCTGCATCTAAGAATGTTCACCAGACCACTAAGCCATAAAAGAGAGTTTGTTTGCCGCCGTAAACGCAGGTCGCTTACGCGCTCTGAACCTTGTCAAACGGTGAACGGTACACAGTAATGAGCGGGGCCCTGTTTTCGGCCGCCGGCTAGAGACTCCACCACCCCCCTCCCCACCCGATGTCTTGTTAAGCCACCTGGGACAGCCAAAACCCGGTAATTTAGCATTTAATAATGATTACCACTGTATTTTCTCTCAAATGACAAAAATTTGTTCTTATCTCAATAATTATATTACATATGAAACTGACCCTGTGGTTTTTCCTACCAAGTAATGGGTCCGGTTTGTTTTTGCACCAGCTTGCTTGGCACTCGGTTTACATCCTTGCTGCTGAGACTGAGGTCACAAATGGTGGGGGTTTAATTTTGGACGCCTGCAAGATGAAGTGGGGATGCCGGTTGTGGTTAGGCATATTCTGTAGGGCTGTGGTCTCTTGCGTATTACATCAGCCAGCCTAACCTGCATCTTCAAAGTAGGCATTTCGCCGTCCCTTTTTATTTCTGCCAGTCGCCAGCCCACTATTGAGTTTGCCGATCCCTGAACTCCGCTCAGGAACTATGTATGCTGTGACATGTCCGATGGCTGTGCTTTCCGCTTCTGGCCGTTGCCTTGATTCTGACAAAATGACTTCACTTGTTCCAATAACCTTTCGAAAACGAAGGCGGCTCTGTGCGTGTCAGTTGGGGTTAGGCATCGTAAGCCCCAAGTCCTAGATTCTGACACATCCGGCTTGGGCTGAGACGTCTATCGTAGCAAGCCATAGCCTATCGCTTGGAGCCCTCCGCATTAGGTGTGTGTGTTACAACCCCTCACTCAGATCGAGTCGCCGTATCACAGTATAGGTGTTTATAATGGGTTAGGTGGTATTTGCGTGATGCGTGGGGTTCGGCAGCACCCCGCTTGGGCTGAGAGGGCCGGTGAAGTCATCATGACATTTTCAGAGTGGCGTGCAATCACCGTGGGCTGTCCGGGAGGTTCATCGTACCCTACACCTTCGATACGTTAGAGAGCGCCACCTAGATTATTTCTCGAAGCTAGAGATAATATTTCTCAGCTCATCATTGCTACTCCGTATCCGTCAGGGAGTACCATCAACGGCAAGATCAAGCCATTCTTATCTTATCTACTCATATTGCCGCTGCCTCAGTTGTCAACCGTAGCTAGGCTGAATGTGCAGAAAATAATGGGAAACCCGCTGACGGCACTTCGTGATGCACCCCACGCAGGTCTTGTAATAAATGACTGTCAACCAAACTCGGCCATTCGTTCACCAGGTGGAGGTGCAGCTCTGCCCACGGTCGAGATCCAATGCCCCATCAATGTTTGCTGCTCTGTGCGGGCGTGCCAAGCAGTGGCGTTTATTATTGGGTTCTAGCCATTTGTGTATTGTATGTAGGGTAGTTCAGTTGGGGCGTATTGTCATATTCATGATGGAGAGACATGTGCGGTTTTCGCGCTTGTTGTGATAATACCTCGTCGAGGCAAGCGACGCCTTTTGGCGTTATTATAAATCGGCCTGGCCTTCGCCAAATTTCCGATTGCTAAACCACTCTCTTGGCCACACTGATATCTCTTCCTTTCCATATCGGTATTGTCCCACAATCAATCCTAACCCTCAGACCCAGCACTCGGCCCTTTGCCCAGAATGGCCCCCTCCAGCGTTACCCCGACGATGGGAAGGGACTCCTCAGCGCCCGTCTTGCTTCGGGATGACATTATGAACCTCCAGAATGCATACTTTGGCAAAGGACAGGATCTACCGCTCAAGAAGCTGGCCATGGAGAAGCTCCTGTGGGCATTTCACAAGCTCCAACTTGCTGACACGAAGAGCCGAGACTCGTTCTTCCAGATTGCCGGATACCATGGCATGCCGTTCCGTGGCGCGGGCTGGGGCAATCCGGACTGGTGGGGTGGCTATTGCAACCACGGCAATGTGCTCTTCCCGACCTGGCACCGCGCCTACCTGGTCCGTCTCGAGAACGCCCTCCGTGAAGTGTCGGGCTATGACGACATCACCCTCCCTTACTGGAACGAGACGGGAGATATGACTCTGAACGATGGTATCCCGCGTATCTTTCTCGTCTCTAAAGTCAAGATTCCCTCCACTGTGACGGGGAAGGGCGTGTCGGAGTCCGATATGTTCGATAACCCCCTCCGCTCTTACAAGTTCCAGGACGGCATATCGGACAACCTCAATCCGATCCCAGATGCTGACTACTCCAAGCCTCGCAACTACGAGACCAAGCGGTATCCGTTCTCGGGGCTTGTCAGCGGCGGGGACGGCCCCGCCACCAAACAGCACAACAACTTGGTTGCTATGCTGGAAACAGATGATCTGCTTAACAAAAACGTGGAGAATTGGCTGAATTACAAGTACATCCTGAACTCGGACGGCGAAGAGATCCCTGCCAACGCATACGACAAGTACCAAAGGTGTATAAACGCTCCCAGCTACACCATCTTCTCCAACACGACCTCCGCGGCTCAGTATAATGAGGACACCTTTAACAACACGGATGAGAACAACCCCGCCTCCGTGGACAAAATCCCCCTAGCTATGTCTCTCGAGAGCCCCCATAACGACATGCACCTGGCCATCGGTGGGTTCGCCATCCCCGGCCAGGGCAACGTCGACCCCGTGATTGGGGCCAACGGCGACATGGGCGAGAACGACACGGCCGCCTTCGACCCCATCTTCTACTTCCACCACTGCTTCATCGACAAGGTCTTCTGGGACTGGCAAAGGAATTGGGATGCTGAGCTCAAGTCGCGCACCCAGCTGGTCATCGACGTCGGCTACCCCGGCACCAACTCGGTCGACTCCCAGGGGCCGACCCCGGGCGTAGCCGGGAATACCTGGCTGACCATGGAGTCACCCCTCGCGCCATTCACCCAAGACGATACCCAGGATGGCAAGCCCCTGACCTCGAATGTGAGTTGAGTGGCAGCATGTGCGGGGCGAAGTTTGAGCTGAGCACGAACTGACTGATGACCGGACACAGGACGTCGTTGATATTGTAGGCCAGCTGCACTACAGGTACTATGACGACGATGAAAACATTTGCAGGGACAAAGGCAAGGAAAGTGGCCGCGAGAGTGAAGGTGGAGGGATCAAGCCTGGCAAAAGTAACGAGCGTGGGAAGGAGGAGTCACAGTCGACGCGGGTCCAAGTGGTCCGTGTCTCGGGAGTTAATCGGGCCGCGGTGCCGGGATCCTTCGTGCTGGTGGTGCGGGCCGTCGTGAACGGCTCGGACTGCGTCGTAGGCACTGAAAGCGTCCTCAGCCGCTGGAAGGTGTCGGGTTGCGCCAACTGCCAGAACCACCTCGGCGTCAAAGCCTTTCTGCCGCTGGTGGGGCTCGACGACAAGGCGCTCGCGACAGTTCGCGTGGGCATGCACGGCCGAGCCAAGCGCATCGACGACCTCAACGGCGATCCTAACGTCGGGGGCAGCTGGCGGCTGGGCAAGATGGATATGCCGACAGTGTCAAATCTCACCGTCCGGGGGGGAGGAGGTACTCAACAGTAGCTAGGGTGTCGGGACCGTAGAGGCCAGGAAGGAGGACACCTCAACCATGTTAGGTATTTCAATGGAAAGTGCGGCCATGTTATATGATGTGTGGTCTGGGCACTCACTCTGCTCTGACGAGGAGGATTTTAAGCTCTACGCTATCACTTATGAACCGGACTGTGCTGTGGTTGATGAGACGCGGGTTGAACCCGTCATCGCTCGCATGGCATAAGCGGCTAAAGAGTGACGATGTTGCCGATTACTTTGCAAGTGTCCTCAGTAGATTGCCACAGGGCAGAAATGGCCTTCTTTTGTCTTTTTTTGGCCAAGGGAGCGTCTCTCGAAAGCCCGAGACAGTCGGCCAGCAGCAACACCAGCCAACCCAAATTTCCTCGACTGTCGATAGTCAACAAACAAAAACGAAGTCAGCCGGTCTGTATATTAATTGCCTCGGTCTTCGCTTATTTCTCGACGTTGAGGTTTGCGCGGTAGGCTTGTGCACACACTTTCAACCCTGGTTCCCAGATGTCGGGCGCATGCACGTTGGTCTCTGGTCAAACTGCCAGTGTTGACGATCTGACCGGCAGACCCACCTTGAGCACCACATCCCGGATCTCAACGACTTGGACGCCAAAAGGGGCGGAAGGCACAGCAAGAATACCGTATCATCTCGACAAATCCGGGTTTCTGAGGTCACCATGCACCCCATACATAACCCTAACCCCTGGGATTCACTCTCAAGAGGGTTAGGGTTATGGGAATTGCCGATCTCAGAGAGTGCACGGTGACCTAAAAAAACTGGATATTGTGAGACGATACGGTATCTTCATTCGGACTGCCGCAGTCTTTGGCGGTGTAGTTGGCGCTGAACATGGCTGCCGACAATGCTGTCGAGTTTGGGATGAATCCGGTGCGCCCGTACTGGGTTATCATCACCCCTGTGAAAATGGACTTCCAGACGTCATACTTTATAAAAACGTTTCTCGAAAATAAAAAAGTGAGGTTTGCCGCAGGATCGAACCCCAACTCAGGACCCCACGGGGTTGAGCTGAATTGCACGCCTCGTGTGTGGCAAAGACTGCCTCGGTGTAGTTGTCGCCTTTGGCTGACGCTCGGATGCTCTTTAAACATACACCCACCGTGCACTCCGTTACGGCGAAGTCGGCGATGCTAACAGGATTCCTAAGGCCAGTGCCATATGGTTTGTACGGGAGTGACAGACGTCGAATCGAATAATATGTCAGAGGGTAGAGATTTGCGCATACGAGATTTCTTGTGATCAAGCCCGTTATCGAACCTCTGGTTAGAATATATGCTCCCACCTTCTATCCCTGGGGTTGTTAGGGAGCATTGTTGTTCGTTGGCGCCGTCGTAGTGCTCTGCAGCCGTGCCCGGACCGCATCCGCCTTTACAGTTCATCTTGATTTGCGGAGTTAGATCGCTGCAGTTTGAACAGGATGCCACAATAGCGAATGGGGGCTAGGTGGAGTTTACGGTGCTGTAAAAGCACTGTGGCTGGTTGACGCGTTCTTCATTGGTGGCTGCATAATCTGACAGGAGCATGTTGATCTCGAGCATCGGGTCGGTCGAGTACTCTGGGGTTCTTATGAGCCGATTGAAACATTGGACACCAGTGCATGTTGGTTCTCGCGGTGCTTACCTCCCGAGGCAGTTGGTGCCTTCTTCGCTTCATACTTCACACACCGGGGAACAAGCGCCACGCGACTCGGGGCCGTGATGTCTTTCGACTTGTATCGAATGAGATTTTGAGTGAATGGATCCCAAAGCTCCCTAGAGGTATTGCTAAGGATCCGGTAATGACGACCAGATACTACCTATCAGTATGGCAGCCTCGCCGGTGAGATGAGATGGGAGAAAGGAGAAAACCTCCTACTGGATACCAGCCGTAAATAGCAGCTGGACTGCACCAAGCGGACCGGCTCTCACGTTTTGGAACACCGAGAGCCCAGCGAGTGGACGTGGGCCCTTTGAATACCAAATCCATTTCAGCTGGGCGACGGCAGCGTGGACTGCAAACAGAGTCCCAGTGAAACCAACGTTAGTGAGCAGCGAAAGGGCAAGATCGAGCGTCACCGGCCATTCCGGCACTCTCTCGCCGTCGTACACCCGAAGAAGCGCGATGGTGGCCACTATACTTGCGAGGCCAGCTAGAAATCCTACCAACTCAAAGGTCAAGGTTTGGCAGAGTTTTACCCACAGCGACTTTTTGGCGACAATTCGAGGTCCGTTGTTTCTGCTGTCTGACTCGCTTGCTTGAGGATTTTGTACCGCTTTATAGCTGTAGTCTTTGGCTTTGACACGGATCGAGTGCTAGCGTCGGGTACCTTTCCACGAATGAGTTGGCGAATCAGATGTGCGCGACACGCTGGTCCCTCCCGCAAACCACGCCGATGCCAATGGGCGTGCAATAGACGCCAAACCATCTAGAGAATTGAGCCAGTTATGAACAGGATTCACGGTATGGTTAAGAATTCGTTACGGATGTGCTTACCAAAAGTCTTTTCTCACCGCCTTCTTGGCACTCCAGCTATTACAGGGCTTACCCACTAAGCCACACTAAAAATACAGCACTTTCATCACTTGCAGCATCCCCAACGTAAACTATCCACCAAACTCAATGATCTTGTTAAGCTATACGCAGTTATAGGGCCTTATAGGCCCTCTAGGCTTCTAGTTTAAAGGGTTATAGGTATTACGACCTGCACCAAGCACAGACCTGAAGGGCTGGCCAGGTTAAGATAGAGCGTATAGCAGGACGCTGAGGGCTAGGTGGGCGTTCCAAAGACGGCTTGTTAAGCTGGCACTCTTAAACAGGGATACACTGTTACTATAAGTCGCTGTTACTATAATACACAAAGGTGAGTTTGAATAGTAGGATATAAATGAATAATGTAATATTAGTGTGAGGAATTAGAGTCCTTTACAGCCATTATGGTTATAATAATAATTTTTTATATTAGCTATCTATTAAGGTACTCTGACTCTGATGAGCATGGGTGGCCGTCGATTTTAGGGTGGTGAAACAATCGTTACACGTCCTCATATGTCCCACAAAATGTCTCGGCAACAACATCCGTCGAGTTCGAAGGATCGTTTCCACTACTGCAGGCTTACGGCGGTCTCTATTGTTCATTCGGCCTGTTTACTTCCCGAACCCTGCAAACCCCCTGGCCGTGCATTTCGCCTGGCACCCGATTTATAACAATGCCGGCCGCCGGCCTCTGGAATCTTGACCTTCTCGATGTTCACACGCCGCCGACAAAACCACAACAATGTCTTCAGGCGACCCCAATTGCGGGCTCTGTACCGCGCAATCCCAAAATCGGTGGGCGCAGCTGGCAGAAGTCAAGTCCCACGCTGAAGATGGATGCCCCTATTGTGCAGCGATGTCGCATGGGCTCTTCCAACTGATGCCAGACATCGAGACACGCTTCGGGGTCGATGCAACATTCCGCTTCCGTAACCGGCGCGACATGTCCGTATACGGAGACCCAGACGACTCCCTCGGATACCCGGTCAAGTCGACGCCCGTTAATCTGCAGTGCCGATGGTTCACGGACGATGAGCAAGACCGTCAACCATACCAGCCCCCGGGAGATACCTCGTCCGACGAGAGCTTCGCACGCGCCCACGACTGGATACAAAAGTGTCTGGCCAGTCACGCCCTCTGTGGCAAGGATGAGCCCTTTCCGCTCCCTACGCGAGCCCTCGACCTTGGAGAGGCCGGAGGCGAGACAGACCCGCTGAAGCTCCTTGAATCGACAGGGCAAAGCGAGCGGTACATCGCATTGTCTCATAGCTGGGGAGGGGAGCGGCCCCTGGTTACAACAACGGCGACGATGGAGGAACGCAAGGCCGGCATCCCTTTCGGCAGTCTTCCAACTACCTTTCAAGACGCAGTCCGCATCACACGGCGGCTTGGGATCAGATATTTGTGGATTGACTCGCTCTGCATCATCCAAGACAGCCCCGACGACTGGCAGCTCGAAGCTAGCCGCATGGCCAGCGTCTATCGAAACTCATGGCTCACTGTTTCCGCGACCGCATCGTCGTCCCCCAGCAGTGGGTGCTTCCGCAGAGGGCAGTCAATGATAGCCCAGGCTCCCGACAGCGGCGACGATGACCCTCTCGCCGTGCTATTCCCGGAGGCAACAAAGCTCCGACGAGAACTCCGCCTCTCGCTACGCTTCGCCACCGCCCATCCTGACTTCAGCCCCTTTTACGATCCCAAAAAGGACGCGTCGTTCCCCCTCCTCAGTAGAGCGTGGGCTTACCAGGAACGACTACTAGCTCCTCGGGTGCTACACTTTGGCACACAGGAGCTATTCTGGGAATGCATGCAGGACCTCGACTGCGAGTGTGGCGACATGAAATGGAAGGCGACAAAGTATATGGGCAGCTATACGAATCGCAACACCGTTGGTGAGCTGCCACCCAAGATCTCGCACTACGCCGCCCTCCACATTGGCATTGGGAAGAGCGACAAAGTCAGCGACGAGAAACGGAAGCAGAAGTTGATCTCGCGGTGGAAAGAGATGGTCGAGGAATATACACAGCGTGTCTTGACCTTCTCAACCGATCGACTCCCGGCCTTCTCTGGGGTAGCCGCCGAGATGGTCGACGCATTGAACATGAAGTATTGCGCTGGACAGTGGGAGGAAACGCTGCCAATGGGTCTGCTATGGGAAAGAAGCAGCCCAGCATCGATAGCGCGGCTGAAGATGGGCGATGTACGACCAGCGCCGTCGTGGTCATGGGCCTCGGCGGACGCTCCTATCCGCTTCATCCTCGACCTGACTGGACCTTATCCAGCATACGCAATACCGCGCCTCCACGCCGAAGTTCTCGAAGTGCGCTGTCTTCCCGCCGGGGCGGATGAGCGAGGCCAGGTGGTGGCCAAGGAGTCATATGTCAAATTATCAGTCCCGTTGGTAAAGGCATCGCTGTGTTTTGCACCCGATCCGCATGTCGACCCATATGTCCCTTGGATGCAAATAAAAGACGGCATCACGCAAGGAATCCAGGGCCCGGCCGAAACGCAGCTCACAAAGGGTTCCTTCTCGGTGCAGGTCGGCAAACAAGATCCAGTTATGTGTGTTTTGGACCTTTCCCCCTGCGATGAAACCGGGAGCTGGGTCTGGGATGGCCAGGACGACATCTACTGCGCCAAGATTGTGGACAGAGATAAGTGCTACTACTGGCTTGTCCTCAGAAAGGTCGACAACGACGCCACGTACGAGAGAGTCGGCGTCGTCGAGCATCCATATGCGAATTGGAAGACGAAAGGAGGCAAACGAGTTATCAGGCTCATCTAAGCATAGCAGTCAGACTTATGCCAGTGTCAAAACAACTTTCTGTTCCACATGCTAAACCAATCCGCTATCAATGGGTATTTGAACGGGTACGTGTATCACCGCGAGCACGCCGATGAGAAAACAGTGACAAATTTCACGGCAGAGTAAAGGCGATCGATCCCTAGGCAAGAGGCTTCTGCGTCCATGTCGTCGAACTATTCGATCGTTAGCTCTATCCCGGTGAATCACAGCAGAGGGAGGGGCATACGCGGGATAATATGCATGGTATGACTTGTTCCTTATACACTGGCGCATTTGGGCGAAGATCACCTGCAGCTCCTCGAAGTTGTAATTCAACACTTGGGTACCCAGAAAGACCCCAAAGCCCTCGAGGCCCTGCTCACACGCCACCTGGTTGAAGGCGCCGACTTCTTTGAGAGCCTTATCGGCGGGCCAGGTACCGATAGGCATCTTGTGGTTCTTGATATGTATGGGGCCAGTAAAGCCGGCTTCCTTCATCCAACCGGCGTTCTGGTTGTCTTTCGTGACGAGAAATGTACGGCCAATCTTGTTTCCGGCATCAACGAAGAATTGGGACCACCAATCGTAGGTAGTACCTTTGGGGACCGAGCCATCATCGCAGCACACCTCGATGGTAAAGTCGGTATGCTCCAACCAACCACCTGGTTTGAGACAGCGGTACGCCTGTTCATACACCTTCTTCCAGTCAGGGATGCTACCGGTAAGGTAACGCATATGGATGAAATCGAACTGGCCCTCGGCGTAGGTCCAGTCTAGTGTGGCGTCGTCTATCTCGAAGCGGCAGTTTGGCGGCAACCAAGGCGGCTGTATTGGCGAGATGTCGGTGCCGATAACGGTGGCAGAGGGAAACTGGTCTGCAAAGTCGATGGCCCAAAGGCCCGTGCCCGTGCCTACATCGAGTACTGACTGCGGATTCTCGAGCGGTGAGCGGAATAGGCGGTTCTCGGCAAGAAGGAGCATCATGTGATGCTGCAGGTCGAGGCCGTCATTCTGCTTTTCGTCGTTGGGCTGCCAGTATTCGGCGCCTTCGTAGTTCTGGTATGTCCTTCCATGCAGCTCGCGGAATCGGAGGACTGACGAGGTAATGGACTGCGTCGAGGTGGCCTCGGAATTTGCCAGCGAATCGTTGTCTGGGGCATCGCGCTCGCGCAGCTCATACGCAGGGTCTACGACGATATCCGCTGCCTGTTCGGTGTCACCCTCGGGCCCGAGGGGCCTCGGGCTTGGACTTTTGCTCATGGTTTTCTGGTTTGATGGGGCACGCTCTCACAATGGCCGAGAGTCAATCCAATTGTGAAAAGAGAGAGCTTACGAATTATTGAGGGGCTTCTTTGAAAGGGGGGGGGGGGCCACAAGAAGGTCAGTCGCCAAGCAGACAGGCAAACCAGGGTTCTCGCTTCCCCGCTATTACCGTACATGAAGCCCGTTCCCCGAGCCAGTCGCGGAACTTCGGACCACACTGGGCGTGCATGAGCGTCAATGCTTTGGTCCTGACGCGCCAAGAGTCAAGAAGAGGCTGGTTGGACTTGGCGAATCCCAGGGACAGAGACCTGGACAGCTCAATGCAGGGATAAGCACTTGGTCACGGTTGAGGAGGGGGCTCAAGATGAGCGGCGACTGGAAACCAGTCGGATTTTAGGGCGCCACAAATAACCAGGCCTTTCAGTCGTCCCCAACTACTGCATGCACTAACAGGGCCTTCACCCTGAACGAGGCCCAGGCTCATCTTCCGGCTGTTTACTCGATTGGATCACGCCAGGCCCTCGACGTCATGGCAGCATCGTACTGCTCGTCCGACTCCAGGTCAAACTCCATCGGGTGAGTGATGGGCAAGAGCGGCGTTCCGTGTTCCTCGAGCTGCCTCAGCCTGGCTGCCGTTGGAGCTTTGGATTTGTTGATGCTGTAGACCTTAACGCGGTGGGCAGACGAGGTAACGTGCAGATCCCAGTTCCTACAGTAATATTCTACGTTAGTATCATCTCTGACTTGATACGACAGCAGAAACTTACCAGGCGCTGCGGACATAGGTGGGCTGCGTGTTCATCGCATTGTCCCACGTCCGGACACAGAGCTCGAGCCACCCTTCGGCATCAACAGGTAAGTCGATGCTCCAGACCCTCCAGGCGTGAAAATACTTGGTGCTCAGGTTCTCCCATGGAACCTCGTACCAAATCGCACCGCCATCGCCACTGACCTCGACTCGCACCGGCCAGTGGCCACCGCCCGAGTACGCCCACCCCTTGACTGTGATCTTCCCATCGTGGACAATCTGGTCCATGTTCTTGGGGGTAATAATGGCCGAACTGACTGGCATGTCCTGGATCGAAAACCCATTGCTGTACTGGGCATTCTGCTTGCCGATCTGCGCCGTATAGTACAGATACTCTTTTTTCTGCACAGGCGCCGTACTGGGCTGGCGGATGGCCCTGATTTGATACAGCCACTTGACGCTGCGGGCGCCAATGTACCCAAACACCACGACGCGCACCGGATATCCGTGGATCTTGGGTATCGGCTTTCCGTTCATCTCCCACGCGATCAGCACCTCGTTTATCTTGACCTTGCGCCACGGCACGCTGACGACGTAGTTGTACACGTTGTTTTTCTTGAAGTACGTATCGGCGCCGAAGAACTCGAGGTTGTCTGCTCCGTCTTTGAGGCCCCCGCAGTGCTTGATGATCTTCTTGAGGCTAACGCCTGTCCATCGCGCAGTGCTGATGGCGCCTTCGCCCCAGGGAGCGTTGATAAGCTCGTCGCCGTCGCCGGGATACTCGTGGATTTGCTCGATGCGGCGAGTGCCCGAGCATTGAAGGGTCACGATGTTACTCTGGCGCGGAAAGACGCTTTCGTCTTGGAGCTCCTTGAGTGTGAGCGTCTTGGGATCGTTTACTAACCCGGTGATATCCAGAGTCCACTTGTCAGCGTCGATGTCGGGGATCCCGCCGTGGTTGCGCACGAAGTGGTCCTTGTTGTCGGTTATTTCGGTCGCAATGAGACGTTCCTAGCGAAAGTCAGATTCTGCATTGCGTTCAGAAATATCGCCATTTGCTTACACCGGGGGCTTCACCGTTGTAAGGAAATTGCAGGACGTGGGTCATGTCGGCGGCCTTTTCCTCCAGCACAGTGTCCCAGCTTTCCTTTACAATGTAGTCCAGGCCGGTGGCATAGTGATACTGCTTCCAACGCTCTCCAGTGAGAACGGGATTGGTCTTTGGCAGAGGCACTAGCTGGAACTCCGGGGGCTATGCAGGTCAGCAGAGGCTCTGTTGGGACAGATTCGGAGATGCACACCGCTGGGAAGTCATATTTGGACATGACCTCATGCACCTGCTTCCTCTTCTCTGGGTACTTCTCCCATTCAATGTACCCCTTCCACCCCTCCTTCTCCTCAGAGAAGTGGGGGACTCCCCCTTGGGACCGAAAGGGGAGGGCATTAGGCTCCGCGGGTGACATGTTGGTTGCTATGCCAGTGCGAGTGGTGTGCACAATGAGAGTCGTTTGTGACCGTCTGGCCCCCGAAAAGAAAACAAAGGGCGTCTGGTCGCGGTAAATATCAAACAGAGTGGCGCCGCCACGTATTGACGCTTGAGTGTGAGTGATCAAGGTCGTTACTCATCGGGCTTCCGAGTGGGAGGCCGAATACCGACACCCTGCAAGTCATGTCGTCATGGATGCGTGGGGTGGGACTCACGACGGCGGAGCAGTGACTAAGTGCCTTGCATCTCTTACGCATGATGCAGACAAAAAAGCGGTCTTTGGCCCAATTGGAGATCTTGGAGCAATTGAGATGCATTATTGAGCACGGTGGAGGCTCGGATACATGGTGGTTTTGGGCGTAGTTGCACCGGGCTCATGATGAGACTATCATGCCATCTTGTGCCCCTCATGCAGATGATGCCTACTATTTCAACCGCGCATACGGATTGTGCATTTGGAGATTATCCTTTACAGCCCAATGTCTGCAGCCCGCTCTTAACCGTCACAATCCTCGCTTTGGCATCATCGACGGATTCTTGGAGGGCGCCAATCTCCAGCCGGTCTGGTACGCCCTTTGACTTGGCCAGCTTGTCCATTAGTGTTACGGTCTGGGCAACATCCGCCGTGACCTTGGTCAAGGCATTGCAAGTTGCGGTGCTGGGGGGCTGCATCAAAGTTAGAAATCGCCCATTTCAACCTTCGTTCACGACAGAAGGCAAGCATACCTTCTCATCCGCCGCGCCGGCGGTAGTGCATGAAGCGATCGATTCGTACAGGGCATAGGCGTTCAAATTCGCCAGGTCAAGGAAGGCGAGGAATTGCCTGGCAGCAGCACCTGCTTCGGTTCCGGACCATCCGGGGATAAGAATGTTAGCGCCCTGTATGCTGCCCTTCAGCGTCCCATAGTCGCCGATGATATACTCGAGGTCTTCGCAAAGGGCGGCATCTCGTTTGTGCAATGGCTATAAGCTGTCAGTGCCTTCACCGAGTTCAAGTTGCCCCTGAGATCCTCACACTGCCAAAAACTACCCTAGCGCACGCCAAAGAGCAGATGCTGCTGATTACAAGCCACTTCATGGTGTTCTCAAGTTCGAAAATGTGATGAGTCTTCCACGCTGTCCGAGGTTGCGATGTCGTTCCCGCACACGATGAGCCGTTCACACCTACTTTTATGCCCGATATGGGACAATCATGTCTTATAAGCTGCTTCTAGGTTGTCTGGGCGTCCCCGCACTTTAAGTTAATATTCTGGAATGGATAGCGGTGCTGGTATACAATCGGTATTATCCCGGCACAGCCTATAACCGCCGCTCTTAGGTCAGCCGGCTCGGGCCCGGCATGTGCATTTGGACGCACTGGCTTTGATGTGAGAGTTACACGAAGCCTTCAAGTAATTCGTTACAGTTGTTTCCAGTGCTAACCGTGAAAGAGATCCCAGAATAAACCTTATCCACTAGGATTTTCACATCTATCTCGGAAGTCTGCCCGACAAAGGCACCTGATGAATCAATAAGACCCACGTTGTAAGGAGTTGCAATTTCGCTGCATATCTGTTGAGGGTTTTGTTTGGGATGCACGGAGCAGATTGGTACAGCTGATGGCGCTCGACTGAGACTCGGATGAATCCAGTGATTGGCAAGAGATCATGAGGGACTCCTTTAGCGCATCAAGCGCTGGATTTACTATTGGATGCATGGATGCTGCCAGAGAGGACTCCAAGCCCTCCAAATTCTTGATTGGAGCCCAGTCCAGCACTTCCAACCTGGAAACTAACCCCAAATTTCATCATTCTCCAACGAATGTTGTTGAAATGACAAGAGCGTTGATCAGGCGATTGCGATACCAAAAATACCAGTGGTCCAAACCCGCAGAGTCGAAGACAAGCGGAGATTGCTAAGCACAGCCCCCTAGTTCTTATAACGTTATTTCAACGGCGTTGCGCTGGACCGACTGAGGCTGAACTGGCGTGTCAGGGGAAATCGGAGATAGCCCTGCCAATGAGAGGGGCCGTCGCTGCCCGACATCTGTGTCTGCAGACCCACTGGCTGAGTGTCTGTCGGTTCTGGAATTTTGAGAAGGCGCGACACGACCACCCATTGGGCGCCTCTCAGCTGCGGCCACATGTCGCCCCTGGGTAGTCCAAGGATATAGACCAGTCACGGCAAACAACAATTCGCCTTCCTTCCTGGCGCGACCTATCCCGATGCGGCCATCGTCGGGCCGGCCAGATACCGGATGCCTTCACTCAACACCCTTCAATGGGAAGATCAGCTGCTTCTGCCACATGGTCGTTAGCTAAGCTACCCAGCTGAACGGCGACACGCGATAGGCTCCCTTTTTTATTTTCTTGGCTGACCGGGCGTTGTTGTGCGCAGAGGTAAAATCGAATCGATTGATCGAACCACCACACCACCAACATCATGGCTCAACATCACGGGGAGACGTAGTGGAGGTTGAGCTGGCTTCAGCAGTCCTGTTTGGAGGGAACTTTTGAGCGAGGGGACTTTGAGGCCGCCTTGCGCAACGGCCTGCACCTTTGCTGGAAAGTACCGTATCTCTTGAAGAGCACGAAAGATGTATAAATCCTGAGTCTACCTCAGTAATAGCATCACTTTTTCTCAACCGCATCAGCACCCAGACATCATTCAGTCACTCGTTCCAGCAGCACACTCGTTCATTACCAACACAATGCTTTTCAGCAGTCTTCTTGCTGCCGCTGTCAGTGGCTTTGGCCTTGCTGCTGCCATCCCCCTCGAGGAGCGCGACACGCCTCCTCCCAGCCAGGTCCAGCTCGTCGATGTCAATTACGGCGGCAGCGGCTGTCCCCAGGGCAGTGTGGGAAAGGCCATCTCATCTGACAAGCAGCTCATTACCCTTTTCTTCGACAAGTACATCGCTGAGTCTGGCCCTGGTGTATCCCCCGCCAAGAACCGGGCCGCTTGCCAGCTCAACCTCAAGATTCACTTTCCCCAGGGCTGGCAGTAAGTTTCCTTGCCCCTTGAATCACAGTCATCGCTCACACTATCCCTAGGTTCGGCGTCTTCAAGGCCGACTACCGTGGCTACGTCAGCCTCCCCGCCCAAACCCGCGGCTACTGCAAAGCAACCTACTACTTCTCCGGCGACCAGAGCCAGGTCGATCGCGAGGTTTCGTTCAACGGGCCCGTGAACACCGACTATATCAAGGAGGACACGATCGGGCTCGACACGACGGTCTGGTCGCCGTGCGGCGCAGAGGGCATGCTCAATATCAAAAGCTCCATCGGCATCATCCCCGTCGGCACAGCTAAGCCCGCTCTTCTAACTGTCAGCATTCCTCCCGTCGTCGGCGTTGTCCCTGGTAATTTCTCTGAGGTTTGTTCTAACAATTCATTTCCGCAGGTCGATTCGGCCGACCTCAAGTACAAGCAGTACTACCATCTGCAGTGGCGCCGCTGCACCAAATAGGCGAGAACATGGTATTGTTGCTGCTCAGTCTGTTGATAAATGGAGTCGACTCACACCGTCGAGCGTGGGCACTCGCACAACATACTCGTCACATCAAAGGGCAACGTTGTCTCATATAGCGGCTATAACTCCCTCATGCTAGTTTAAATTTACACTCCATCCGCTCCCACCCAGAGCTACCTTTGATCTAGTTACATCTCCTTGAAGAGTCGAGTGAATGTGATGCTGAGAATGAACGCGAACCGGGTTTGAGTATACGAGAGTTGAATCCCTCGGCCTTCCCGCCTTGAGACTATCTCTCGCCGATGATGCCGGCCTCAGCCCTTGAACCTCAAGCTCTACCA
>Ga0247758_1000690_pt1 | contig 29430 bp, 38 predicted proteins | sample UWRJL156409C4_FD_180950 | JGI IMG/M metagenome (GOLD analysis project Ga0247758, IMG submission 180950) | Plant litter microbial communities from Arlington Agricultural Research Station in Wisconsin, United States - UWRJ-L156-409C-4 | ecosystem: Environmental > Terrestrial > Plant litter >... | reverse complement strand
GTCGCAGAGGAACTGATTGGCTTGGCTCGTATGCCGGTCCTGCGGGATGCGGGAAGGAGCTACCTGCCTACAGGACGAGGTGGACCTACGCGGGCATGTTCCGTGCAATGACATTCATCCAACCCAAGACTTTTTAGTTCTCTCGAGTCTTTTCAGACCATCTTGACCAATACTCTCACTCTTCGTATACTAGACATGTGAGTTATAGATCATGGCCACTCCTTTGGTCTTCTTTGAAGGACACAATTTGTATGTTTGAGCAAACCTTGACTAATCAAAAGCTTGGCTGAACCAGGGCGGAAAGTGCTCGCGGCCTGCACTGCCCTGCCCCGCACCTCGAGCATGGTTGCCGATGCTGCCCAACCTCCTCTCGCTCAACCGCTTGTTAACCCCACGATCTGAACTACCACCTCAGTACGAATGCTCGTCACTCCCCAGGGGCCACAAAATTCCAACTTGGATCTACCCCACCCAAGAGCGGCAAATCACACTCATCTGAAAATGGAGAGGGGCGTTCTTCCTAGAAAGTTGCGTCTCGGAACTATCGCCAACAAGAATCCCGTGGACATATTCTCACCGACTAAACGACCCGTCGACAAGGCGATCGCCTGGAAACGGTGACCTTTTCAGCACCACCATATCGCAAGACTGCACTGATCGGAGGATAGTGCACCGTCAGCTATTATGTGCCCTATCGGGTCCTGCCCCTGCTGATTCAGTCCGGTCTGGGAAACGACCATTGCATCATGATCTTAAAAATCACCGCGGCGACGGCGACGACTTGCAGCAAAAGCGCATGAAGTTGGGCCCGAATATCGCAGTTTCTGAGGCCAAGGAGCAGTGCCCAACTTTCTGTTTGACCCCCTACCATCTCGTGCCGAAAATCGTTGCTTCGTTCCCGACTGCCTGGAAGAGAGTGCTCGTGGCTCCTTCTGCTTCTACCACTAGCGCGAGCTCAACGAATGCATCGACGATTTGTTAAGGCCAGCTGAAGACTTCTACATATGACCACCTATGTCACAGGCGGGACCGTTTTCATTTTGCTGTGGGAAATTCAAGCGGGGTCTGCGTGGTCCACACTGTTTCAAATGTGGGCCTGGGTGACATGTCCGCAATACCCGGGCCGATGATCATGGCCTTGAGTGGTCCCCAGATGGACTTGATATTCCCATCCGGGCCATTTACGAGCTAGAGTAGTTGTTTGAAGCCATGATTTACGGTACTTCACTGGTTGTCGTCAAGAGAGAGACCTGACAGGATATCCCCTTTAGCGGACAGCCGATTCGACATGTCATTAACGAAGAAGGAGAGTACGTTTAAAGGGCACACACACTACATCAGCGCACCGTCGGATAGCAAAGTTCCTATGGATAAGCCCCCTACTCATGGTAATATGGCTGGTTTGGTCGAGGCCATTCGCGTTGCTCTGATCGTTGCTGGCTAAATCTCGGGGTTGCCTTTGGCTTTCTGTCTACATTCGCGGTAGATAGGTATGTAGGTGGTCTGGTGACTGGAGGGGAAGGGAACGTGAATGATGATGTAAACCTTAAGCGTCTTTTCTGAGGACTGTAGCAATGCAGTGATATCCCAACAGGCTCGGAGCCTAAAGGAAGAGTGTTATGCATCTTGGCTCCTTCTTCCCCTTTTGGTGTGCACAGCCACACTCACCAACAAGGGCTCACTCCGTTGCCGCCCAACATGACGTTTCCACCTCACCGCTTGCCCCAAAATATACCGAGGAGCAACGCGGCAACACCAAACGCGAGCGTTTCCAACAAGACGTGAATCTGTGTCACCTTTTAGACGACGCGTGGATCATCGCCAAAGGGAGCCACCAGCTAGCTCCAGGGGCTGGTTCCGTCCGCCGCCCGCCGATACCGCCGACCAGCCATGGAGCGGGGTTTCATGGGGAAACAGCGGCATGCCCAGGCCGGCGTCGGCTTCGCACCACATCCGCTTCAGCAGAAACAGTCCATCGCCACCGCCACATCCAGCCTCCTCGGCTATCAGAACAACCCGCCGCCATCTTCGTCGGAACGACTTGTCGGCACAAAAAATGATAACTTAACGCTGCAGCGATCCTTTGGACGAAAGTCAGGCGCCGCGCTCAGTCGTACTGTCTCACAAGACTGCACCGACGCCAGGAAAGTGCATGCCCAACGGCTATGTGCACTCGGTGGGACTACTTCCAGTCGATTTCAACCTGGGAAAAGGCCCGACCCATTCTACGATAGGGATGATGGTCGAAATTTGAAGCGCAGGATGGCAGACTCGCTAAGGAACCAAGATGACATTGCCGAGTCACCTGTCAGACTCTTCCCCTCCGAGCCGCGCAGCAGCGGCGTCTCCCACAACAGCGAGGACTCATCCTCGTCTGCCGAACCGGAATACCAGCGGAGAACGCCCGGCAGCTACCGTGTCAGGGACTCTGTGGGCAGAAAATCTCATTTCATGGGAACTTCGGACGAAACTTGCTCCATCCAGCACTGCAATCAGCGACCCGAAAGGAACCGGCTTGGTGGCAGGCTCTGCTCTTCCCACGCGTGCAGAGAGACCGGATGCTGGCGTCCCGTTAACGACCCCGGATCACCCTTGTCTCGATTTTGCGGATACCACACTTGCTGCGTGGTGGGCTGTCTAAGCCCATTTGTCCGCCCATTTATACTTCGACGTGGAGACCCTATCACCCACTCCAAGTCCGACCACCGCTCCCACAACCAACGCACCCGTCACGCCCTTAGCCGGGGCAGTGGTACCTTTGACGACAAATACTGCCTAGTACATCGAGACTTGCCACGTCCAGTGGACAGCCTTGACCTCCCCACCAGCCATCACCAGCATCCCACTTTGGCCAGTGCTTGGACCGAAGAGGATGATCATGCATTGCTAGAACTTCGGTTCATGGGCAAGACCTGGGAGCAGATTCGACTTGAAGCCTTCCCTTTGAAGACTAGCACTGCGTGCAAGACCCGGCACGAGCGTCTGACGGAGTACCGAGCAGGTCAAAACGGTTCCGGAATGGATAGTCGCAAGTTCGAATCAGGTGTCAGTCCGGGTTTGTCGCGAAATGCCTCGTCGGGTTACGAGTTCATGAAGGACGGTCGACTCAGCGGGAGTAAGGTTGCACAGCCTAACCTCAGGTTTTTCAGGGTCGCGGAGCGGTATTCACATCCTCCCAATTTGAAGGACGATCGGCTGGGCATGAACGGGGCGGGCCGAGCGATAGCCGAGGGTAGGCTTCCGACTGTCGGAGAGCAGGGGGTAGCGCACGTGGTCGTGAGGAGGGACATTCGCAGCAGGATGGGGATGGTCGGGCGTGACTGAGTGACTGGGCTATGAACACCAAAAACGCCGGTGTCTATAACAGGATATTTACTCAGTTGCAGAAGGAAGATTCAATAGGCGTTAATGATGTCAGTGGTGCCTGGAACACAACAACTTCGAGTTGGCGAGCGCGAGCATTATGTCAACCTGCTGGTAGTTGCGAAAGAATTTCCCGATCAGGCCATCACCTCCTCATGTCAGCACCAAAGACCAATACTACCCCTCCGCCACCAAATCCTTCAATGAACGCCGACAACTCCGCCTCATCAGCCATCCACTTAACCATCCCCGCTCGCACAAATACCCCCGGAGTGCGCATTGAGGGCTTGATGTATAGTTTGTTACCGTGCAGGCAATGGATACCCAAGACCACGAGGGCATTAGGGCGGTTTTTGGAATAGGGCATACCCAGGGTGTGTCCCAAAGAAGCTGCTCGGCGAAGTTGTGTTCCCATAGTCCAGCCTTGTTTGTGAGGCCGGTGGCTTGGCTTTGGTCGCGATGACGCCCGAGATGGCCACCAGCCTGTCGGATTCAGATGTGAGACCGGTGTATATGGGTAGTAGCTCGCTCCACACTTCGGAGAGTTCGCTTAGGTCAAACACCGGGTCCTGCGTTGGGCGTAACGAGGGGTCTACCGCGTCTATGAGTGGATCCAGGGCCGGTTCGATGGCCTTGAAAAGTCTCTGGCTAAGCCTGTTACCCGTTGTTTCCTGATATTCTCTCACCACGAACTCATCCACATCGGCCTCTCGACATTCCCAGGAAACATAGGTGCCAAATTTGACTGTCCGTCGTGGCAGAATACATTCTTGAACCACCCATCCCCTCGTTTCCAGGGGCCACTGTGTACCGACCGTGACTCCCAAGGAGAGGTACGGTGACAGTAGGTGAATACCATTCGCACCACCCTCGTCAGGAAAAAGCTGAAGTGATGCATAGCTCTGGGGATCCCGCTCGGAGAACATCCCTTCATTGCTGTTCAACGCTCTTTGGGCCGCGAACGCAAGTTCATAGTCCTGGTAGATTGTATGTCATCCTCGCCGCCTCTCGTGACCAGGTGAGAGCGGTTGAGAATTCCAGTTTCGAGTCGAGGATGAAGAAGGCTGCGGCGTGGCCGTTGCTGATGAGTACGTTGAGGTATCTTTGGGAGGGGAGCGAGCGGGCGGCGGTGGATGTGTGTGAGGTTTTTGAGGAGGCGCCGAGGGGGTGTGGGAATGCGCGGTGGACGGTGAGGGGGTTTTATGGCGAGTATTCAGGTGAGGGTGGGGAGGGTGTGATTTCGAGGTTAGGAGTTGTTTGGGGGAGAGGGTGACTGAGATGGTTTCTGAGCGGGCTTCGGGACTGCAGACTTGGGGTTTTCTGTCACTGCGGTGGCCCTTGTTGCACTAATGTGTATGGTATTATGCAGCCAAGTTCCGTAGCGCTTCCCCCTCTGGCCTCATGCCCATCCATCCATCCTTCCGCTTTGCTCCGACCGACTCGTAGAACTTTAGACCCTTTTCGTTGGATTTCAACACACCCCTAAACCTTTCGGTTAGAAAGAGCAAGTCCTAGCAGCACTATTCCGGCAGGTATATGTAGATACCTACGGAAAGAGCCACGAATGGCTTGTATTCGCACGTACCAATGAAGGCGACCCCCCCCCCTATATCCTCTACCCGCTTCGCAACTTCTGCAAGTAATTTCTTGCCGTAGCCCTTGCCTCGCTCGTGTGGGCGGACGAACAGATCCTCGAGAAAGACGCCGGGCTTTGCTAGCCAGGTGCTGTACGTGTAGTAATAGACGGCGAACCCTACGACGTTGCCTCCAGGCCAATCGGAGAGGAGCAAGCAGCGCGCTGGCCGCGAAGTGTCGTTGCCCTGCTTCTCATCTCCGTCAAGCCATAGTGTCGAGGCGAGTGTTGAGCTCGTGGCCTTGACCTGGTCAAGTAGTCCGACAGACTCGGCTAGGTCACGAACGAGTTGAGTCACGATTTCGATATCTGATATATGTGTTGTTAGCTTTATCCGTGAAGTGTATCATGCTCGACTTTCCATCTAACTTCGCATAGCGAATCGTAGCCATGTGTGCCCGAGAGACTGTCTGTGTCATGGCAAACCGAAAACCCTATGAGTCAGGGTTCAACGCCTAGCGCAGAGATTAAAGTAGAGAGCCTACGCGGCGCGAATAAAATGTAATATTCGGTCGCAAAAGAAGGAAGGTCGTTAAATTTCAAATCGTGCAGAGTTGAGGAGCACAGTCATTTCTCTTTATAGCCCCTGTTTCGGGGGCAACCCTAGCCCTTAGTGGACCTCTGAGGCCTGAAAAGGGTGAAAGAGAGCGAATCTGTTACTGGTATGTTTGAGGGAGATGAACGAAAGGGTCCAATAGTGTGGTTGAAATCGCAGCCACTGATGTTAGCCAGAGACCTTTGAACAAATAGAGATCAGGGCGGAGCACTGTTGTCGGGTGCCAAGCGTGGCTCAGTGCAGTTATCCACGTTACATAGGCATGTCGGCTGCCGGACCTCCCCTGGCTTCCTTGACTGTCTTATCGTGCTCCCTCAAGTTAATTAGTGAGTCGAATCGTGCCGACATCATGTGATGGGGAAGAAAGTGGGCTGAGCGGTACCCCGCACTTGGGAGGCGTCTGGTTGCAACCTCTGAGTTGTTCCGCACGGTGATATTGAAAAAAGAGCAACCGAAACGCCATCCAAGTCCAAAACCCGCCACCATCAAATCCGAGTCACTGTTATGCATCGTCTGCGTCCACAGATATTGTAGAGTTGAGACCTACTTGAACTGATACGATTCTCCCATTGAGCGGCAAACCTCGTGCGGTAGGAAAAGAAACTCGCCATGACTTCGCAACCTCGAATTGTGGTACTAGGGTGGGTCTTTCCTTGTCAATCTCACTTATTCCAAGGGTGTATCAGTTGACGTGTACGGGAAATGGAAACAGAGCCGGCGTCCTCGGTCTAACGACAGCGCTTAAGCTTGCGCTGGAGGGAAACCAATCTGTAACGGTCGTGGCAAATCACATGCCTGGTGACCAGCATGCCGAGTACACAAGCATCTGGGCTGGGGTGAACTGGGTTCCGTGAGTGATTTTCATCAAGACTCGGATGGCATATAATTATATCACCGTTTCTAATTACTAAATATGAACAGTGTTTCGGCAGAAGGCTCCGAGGAAGCGGAGTGGGACATTGTGTCATGGAACGAGTTGAAGAACTTGGCGGATACGACACCTGCTGCTGGCGTGTGGCTTCAGAGTATGTCGACAGTATTGGCGACGACTAGTCCTAACTAACCCCATGTCAGACAAAACGACCTATTACCGAAATGAGGATCTGGGACAAGATAGCTTGCATTTGTGGTTCAAGGACCTGGTCCCCGACGTGAGTACGAGGATAGGTTTATCTTTTCAATCCCTCAGCAGTCGCCCCACTGCTTGATACCCGCCTACTTACACACAGGTGATTGGGGTACATGAAGTTCAAGATTCTCGGCCGCAACGAGGTTCCCACTTTTGCCGACTGGGGCACTTTCTACCGAACCATCGCTCTCAACCCCAGTGTCTACCTGCATTTCCTCCAGTCCAAGTGCCTCTCCCTGGGCGTCACCTTCCACCGGGCCACCGTTGACCACATCCAAGACGCCTTTTTCATCAGCCGCGACATTTCCAGGAGTGGTCTCTCGCTAACCATCACGGCTGAAGTCGTAGTTAACTGCACGGGACTGTTGGCGTCGCGGCTCGGCGGCGTCATGGACGAGGCAGTCACCCCGGTGCGCGGCCAGCTCGTTATTGTCGAGAACGAGAGTTGCGGTATGTTTTCGCTGTCGGGCGATGCCACCATGGACGAAGAGATCGGGGAGAACTGCTACATTATCGATAGACCTGCTGGTAAGTGTATCCTGTTGCGTACAAGATCAAGCGTTATGTTGACAAAAGTAAAGGGGGCGGCACGGCTCTCGGCGGCTCGTACTACAACACGTGGGATCACGAGCCTGATATGGCACTCGCAGAGAGGATCATGCAGCGCTCGATCAAAGTGTGCCCCCGCCTTGTCCCGCCCGGCGCCGGGGTGAAAGCACTACGCGTCGTCCGGCACCAGGTTGGCCTGCGCCCAACTCGAGCTGGAGGTCCCAGAATTGAAACCCAGGTGTACCAGCATCCTATGGCCGGGGCTCTCAGTGTCGTTCATTGCTATGGGGCGGGTGGGTTTGGGTTTCAGTCCAGCTACGGAATGGCGGGAAAAGCGGCCCGTCTTGTTTGGGAGTGCCACCTCCACCTCAACCGCCCATTTGGCACCCGTTTTGCACAGACGCAATCCCTCCCTCGTAACACAACAGCTTGAAGGTCGGAGGCAGGAAGGGGGTCAGCGGCTTCCCCATCCCAATTCACTCTGGGTAGGAAGCCTCTTCTTCGATCTGTTTGATCGATTTCCCGAGCATATCATTCGGGATGTTTGTGTTGTCATCGGCAGTCGCAACCGAGACAGCGAATACCTTTCAACCAGCTGTTTCGCATTGCACCCAATCATGAGTCGGCGCATCGCGCGACATGTTGCCGCAGTTTTGTCGCTCCTGCCCACGCCGGTCCGTGCCGAAGTGGAGTGGGAAGCTCTAGTGGGCCGCTCCCGCGAGCTGTCCATGTCTGGTATTCTCGGCCTGGTGGAGACCGACATCCTCTTTGCCGAGCCGGGCACACAGCAGACCAAAATCTACCGCATCCTCCAGAGTCTGGTCGGCATCGGCTGTCTGTGGGTGCTGTCGCGCATCTGCAAGGCGCCATGCTGGGAATTTTCGCACACTATGTACGGCATCAAGCAGCCCCAAGGCGTTGAAGCGCGCGAGTTCTAGCTGCGGCAGGAGAGCTAGACCGAGATGAGCGCCCTTGGGCTCTCGCAGGAGGACACGAGCTACCACCGCATCAACCAGGGGTCAGGGCCGCAGATCAAGATCCTGTGGACCTACGAGCACCTCCAACACGAGCGCGATTGGTGGACCGGGGAGGATGGCGATCAGCTCCGCCCCGGCGACGGTTCAGCTACGATTCGCGGACGTCGACGCAGCAGCAGCACCCAGATCGTGAACACCGTTCCCAACGGTGGTCGCGTCATGCCCTGGTCAAAATCACCTGCAAATAGTGCCATCGTGAACCGCGACGCCTTCTCGCACGGCAAGACACGCAACATCTACAAGACGCGGTAGGGAAACTCCGTTTCGGAAGGCACAACAGACAAGTGGTTCATGGACCGGTGGCAGTGCGAAGTCCTCGCCGTCGCTTCAGAGCACCGTTTATCGGTCAAGCAGGCGTCACAGGTCCTGACGGTCGCCTATTTTGGGCACAAGGCGGCCCGGGGCTGGCACATTCTGCACGGCGTTGTCTGTTGTCTCCTGACAGGGGCCACCTTCGCCGTTTCCATGCTCACTCACTGGTCGTGGGTCACGCAACTCGCTGCCCTCAGCTGTTTGGGCTATTTTACGACGCGGACGGCTTGTCTACGCGCGTGACGATTTGACCCCAACGCGGCGCTGCGCGACGAGGTGCCAGAACTGCTCAGCGACTGGCCGCCTGCTGATACGGGGTCCGTGTATCTCCGCGTGGGCGTTCAAAGTTTTAGCTTCTGCCACCTACGCGGCGTTTTTGCCTTGTTGGCGAGCGGGTCGATGAAGCACGTAGGATAGTGCAGATGACCAAGCGAGGGCGATGGCGGACGAACCGGTGCCGTATTCCTTACGTGACACCCTACGAGAACCACGCTACGCACGCGGCAAAGAGCGACACCGCCTGTTTGAGCTATGAGATTCAGTCCAGCTGGGCCGGGCTCGTGGCGACGGTTGGAGTCGGACAATGTCGCGCTGCGGTCTGCCTCTGTGGTGGCTGTTCTCCTTAACGGTTTCACTCTTCTCTTGCTGGGCTTTGGAGCGTCAACCCCTACCGGGTGAACTCGATCATCCTTGGCATCTACGTGGTGGGCATCATGATTGCCATTTCCTCGCGGAGCAGGCGATCGCAGCGGACCATGCCTGAATTTCAGGTTGTGGACCTCACCTCAAAAAGGCTTCCCCCTTCTGTGTACAACCGTCTAGCCAAGCGAAAGGATCTACACTTCATCGAGGAGACTATTGAGGCTAACGATGGGCAAGATGAGAGTCTCGCAGAGAAGGGCCACGGGATAAGGTTCAGGGAGGAAGTGACTGTTATCCATTGAAAGCAGCCAGCTCTGACATGTAATAATAGGTGGTTGTTGACTCAACTTGTTTGAGTAGGTATGTACCAATAGACTAGAACATCTTCAAGGACCTCTTTCATATAGGTCGATGTTTGCTTCTGGGCAAAAACCCGGAACGTGTGCTCATTGAAACAGGCCAGTTACATCCCTCTAGGCGAAGACAAGATGCTGGTATAGAGGAAGGCTTACAGGGGGCGGGTTGGAAGTTATATGCTTCAATAACGAGCGATGAAGATTTTAAAATAGGTAGTCGGTAATGTTAGGTTGATTGATGTTCCTTGTATTTTTGCATACAACGCCCTTGAATACCTAGGTAGTCTCAGACTAAAAGTAAGTGGGTCCCGTCCAAAAATAGTTAGCCTTAAATCAGGCTCGCTTCACCCTCGGCTCAGCTTCGGCTCACCATTGATCACCCTACCATGAAAATTGGCAAGTTTACGCGATATGGGGACCGATGTTAGGCCTCGTCTCCGACAAAAGGCTCCTGGTGTCAGCTTATATAAGCAATTGGAGCCATTCGCGGATGTAGCCGGCTTGGCAATAGGGGACCCTGCAGGCTAGAGATTCTCTTCCACAGAATAACAATACATAACAATCACCACAATTGGCTATGAGTGCTAGATTCTGACACCTGGATGGGAGCCCCCTAGAAATGGGACCTACATCTCCCTTCTTACAAAATAAAACCTACCCTAAGATGGAGGTCAAGAATTAGGCTTGGTAGCTAACATATTTACTCTCCGGTTTAATATTCTAGGTTATAGTAATTATACCTCCCTACTGTACGACCGCTCTTTTCCTGGCTATATAGAGGTGGCCCGACCCGTTCTATTGCCCACTATATAACCTTTCTCTCCTTCGTCCACGTATCCTTACTCCCTGTACTATATCTCCATGCATCCTTCCATGCACCCTTCCATGCATCTTCCCATCCTTCTAGCCTCGCCCAGTCCTGCAGGCCAGCACCTCCTGCCGAGAACGCTGAAACCAAAAGCTGACTCAAGATCCATAAACGCTAATGGATGGGCTTTGCCCGGGGCAACCGACTACGTGTCTCCCCTCATATACATGTTGGAGCTCGCAGGATGCAGGCTACACCTCATAAATCCACAGAAACAGATTAAGAAAGCGAACGGTATCTCCGATGGGCGCATGGCTGCGGCAGGCAGCCTCAGCTCCTACCCTTACACAACACTTCAGGGTAGTAGCTATATAACCGCGCGACAGAGATTACAGCACTTTGCAGAGACTGAAGAGTCCCCCTCAGAGAGCTTACCAAGCTTCGCATCCACACAGCGGAACCAATGACGGGCTCCCCTCCTTACTCTCCGCCCCCACCCCCGCCCCTGCCAATCCCTTAACTCTCCTCATTTCCATACCCGGTGCGTAGCTTCCCATCGATGCTAGCGTCTAGGGTAAGCGACAGGCAAGCAACATGACAATATAAAGCAAGCAGAGCACGCGCCGTCAAAATAGCCAGCGCAACCCCCAGCAGCCGATCGCTTCAACCACCATCTCCCAGCTAAATTTGATACATCGCGGCGTGGGATACCACCAGGTACCCAGGCCCTCTGTCGCATACATGGCGTCGATACGCTAAAGGCCCTTTGAGTTTGATGGAATCCCCTGTCTTGGAACTGTGTAAATTACCGAACATGGTAGGAGGAACGCATCCTCTTTCATTTCTCGTCTCAACGGTCCAGTCTTGGGCTGCGCATCGGCTCAACCGGAGCACTTTGCTCACCGACGCACCCACCCGGTATATGCTTAATTGCAGTGCTCGACCAACACCCACCAAGGCCAAGTAGCAGCCTGGGGGACTTGTGAGCAGCGCAAGATTTCGCTATCGCCAGAGAGTATCGTATCAAGAGTGTGACATGTGTAAGCGCGCAAGTCATATCTTGCATCGAAGCTTTCGAGTGCGAAGGTGTGGACCGTGGGGTTGCGACTTGGCCGTCCAAGATTCGGGTGGTAATTAAGTGCGGGACGAGTGCTGCAGTTGAGCAAACCGGGCGCTATCGTCCAGCAAAGCGAGCGAGAGGGAGAAGCCCTGCGCTCCTCATCGCAACGGTTAGGCGATGCAAAAAGGAAAAATGCTCCTCTTGCTGCCAGCACTGTGTTGTTACTGTTATCCAAGATGGTCTCTAATTAAAACTGCGAGTAAAGTTCAAAACTCTCAGCATCCTCTACCCCTAGCTCGACGATATCTTGAAACATCACAAACTCCGCGACCTCCTATCTAACTACCAGACCATCTCACGACTCCCCGCCCCTCTCCCGCAACATGTGCGCAAGCCAACCCTCGGAACTGAGCCGACTAGAGTGGTTCTCAGCGAATGTCGTACTCATGAATGTGACGACCGTTCTCATAAGCTCAATTCCCCTCTCTACCTGGCCAGATTTATAGTAACACACTGCAAGCACGTGCTGAGATGCGAGTCGGCTAGGGTGAGTCTCAGCCAGGATTTTAACCCTTGTAGCAACTACTTGTTCAAGTAGTGCAACTGCCTCTTTGACCTGGCCATTTGACTTATAAGCCAATGCAAGCGCGTGCTGAGATGCGAGTCGGCTCGGGTGAGTTTCAGCCAGGATTTTAGCCTTAATAGCAACTACTTGTTCAAGTAGTGCAACTGCCTCTCTAACCTGGCCATTAGACTTATAAGCCAATGCAAGCGCGTGCTGAGATGCAAGTCGGTCAGGGTGAGTCTTAGCTAGGATTTTAGCCATAATAGCAACTACTTGTTCAAGTAGTGCAACTGCCTCTCTGACCTGGCCATTTGACTTATAAGCCAATGCAAGCGCGTGCTGAGATGCGAGTCGGCTCGGGTCGCTGTCCGATAAATGCATTACCGCAAATCGGTTGCCCTCTTCGAGGTACTGCAAGGATTCCTTCATCCGCCCATCAACTCTTAGGCATGTTCCAACCATTATGAAAAGGCGAAACTTGTCCCGCGAATCGGGCTCCTCTTGAGTGCTGTGCCGCAGTAACTTGAAGGCATGCGGAAGGAACTCCCGCCACAGGTCGCGGTTCTCCCACTTATTGTTAGGGAAAATTTTGCTCAAATGACCAACGGCTTTCGTGACCGCGACCGTATTCAGACGCTCCCTCTTCGTCCAGACTAGCGTTGCCAAGTGCACCAGGCTATGCATGTCGAAGACGTCGGCGTCTCCACGCTGCGTCAGGAAGGCGTATCCGCAGAGCGTGCCAACGGCGCGGGTCATCTGCTCCGGCTCCAGCTTAGGCAAGATGGACTGGGGAATGCCCTTGGGCTCGATGCATGAGAGGAATGACAGCAGCTCGGCCGCGTTGGGATCGGATTTGCGGATTTGTTCAAAAGACACAAGCCAGGTGGTCGCCACGGCGTTTTGCGAGCCCGCGTAGCGGGTGTGGTCATGGAATTCGCCACTCAGGAGGTTAACGGCGCCCTGCTCTGTGCTCCGGAGCAGCGTAAGGTATTTGGTGATAGAGATCTGGTTCGTGTTGATGTATGACGTTGCTTGAGTGATGGCGAGGGGGAGGTAGGCGAGCTCCTTTAGGAGCTCGGCTGATTCGCCGCTGGGGATGTTTCCTGGTGCCAGCTGCTTCTTCAAGAGATCCGTCGCTTCGGCCTGGCCCATGGAATCAAGGTTGATGATGTCGCCGCCGGCGAAGGAGACGGCAACTTTCCGAGATCGAGTTGTCAATAGAACCAAGCCCAAGTCGCTTATTGGGATATGGCTATTAATGCCGCCACCGCCGTGTGAAGGGCCGAGGAGAAGTTCCTCGTCGTCCGCGTTATCGACAACAAGGAGCCAAGGCCCAGCAGCTTCGGAACTCAGGTATCGCCGAACCAAATCCTTGGGGTCTTGGCCGGGGTCGGCTTTTTCAATCGGGAGCTTCCGTACAATCTCCATGTAAGCCTGCTCAAAAGTTGCGTCGCTTAGCGCTGGTGCCCAGAAGATGGAGTATGCGGGCTGATGGGTCTTGGCCCAGTATGCAAGCTGCAGAGCAAACTGCGTTTTCCCGACACCGCCCAACCCAAAAACTGCGAGCTTTTGGCATTCCTTCTCGATAAAGAGCTTGCTCTGGGCGGCTTCCAACGCAACCCGTCGCCCAACAAAGCGGCGGTTCCGCGGTAGAGGGATGTAGTACCAAGGGGTTGGGCCACGAGGGTCTTCGCGGTGGAACCAGGAACAACGGTTAGCGCAGATATTTCTATAATGGCTTGGTTTTGTGTATTACTGACCGGTGACTGTCTGGGGCTGGCCGCGTGGCACCTCCTCGGCTGGGACGACATCTGCAGCAAATGTCTTCACGAAATTTTCAAGACGCTGCCGGCTCTCCTGCAGATAGTTGTGCGTATGCGCCGATATCTTACTGGCCTTGTCCCAGTCGGATAGCGTGACGTCCTCCAAGCCCCTCTCGACGTTGAATCTCTGGTAGTTCCGAACGTCGTACTTTTCTTCGAGCCTGGCTGCCACTTGCCTGGATGAACTAGCCATCTTCTTCAGCGCGCTGATGATGGAAGTCCGGCGGTCGTGGATCATAACAACATCTCCCAGTCCCGTGCCGATGCTAAGCACTTGCATGTGCTCCTTGCGGCGGCCGGGGTAAAGACGCTCCGCCTCAGTTATGAGTATCTCGCACGGATTGTTGTATCCGAACCCGGCGTCGATGAACTCGATGCCATCGCGGCCGAGAGTGGCAGGCTTGAAGAACGTCGTCGCCGCCGATGTCGCGCGCGCGACTTGCCAAACGGTGCAGCCCCGAAACTTTGTTGAGAAGTCGTAGGTTGTGAGAAGCGTAGGCAGCGTGTCGACGTTGCTCTTGGTGATTGCCAGGACTGCCCTGGTAGATGTTAGCCATCATGCTGCCTGCCTAGATAGGTGCCTGCTTCGGTACCCATCCTCATCCTCTGCTGGACATACGTTTTTGTGCGCGCTGTGTCACGAAACTCCAGCTTCTCACTATGGGGGCATGTGCCTGTCGTTGGAGAGCCTCGCTGCCGGCTCGCAACACAAGCAGGCTCTGGGCAGAAGGTCCTAGCCATCTTTTTGATTGCGCTTTCGAGGGCTTGCGCAGAGTAGGCGCCAGTAGGGGAAGCTGGAAGAATTTTATGCCTTTTGGGAGTAAAAGCCTGCTGGGCAATATCTCTGTACGCTTGGACACATTCATCGACCGTCATGCTCAACCTGCCCAGCATGATGGCAATGATTCTCCACCCCAGGCTAATTAGCGACGAATGCACTCAAAAGGCGAGCAGTTCAGTTCCGACAGATAGAAAGGCCCTCGCGACATGTATACCGGCCCTCGTGGCGATATTAAAAAAAAATTTTTTTTGAACAAGTGAGGAGGCCTTGACATGAAAATTCAGGGGCCGCCTGGGAACGGAAATGGAATTAGAGCGCAAGGTAATGCTTACCCTCCGGTGCTCGTCCCGCCGATGAGATCAAAGTATTCGCACGGTCGGGGTACTGTTTGGAGGCTGCGCTCCTGACGAATCCTCTCCATAATGTTCTCCAGGATGAGAAGACTGGAAATGCCGCGAATCCCACCCCCATCTGTACTGACAATTAGCTCGGTCCGGGATCAACGCTGTAGATAAACATGGCACTCGCCAAGAGAAAGAACCCTCAATGGCACCTGATCACTCATTTCGTCAGCGCCGTCCGTGGCGAAACGTCCCCAGGTTAGGTAGGCTCGAGAGTGGAGCCGAAGGCAAGCAGGGTCAAGATGGAAGGCGAGCGGGGTGAGATTTGAAGGGGGAGCTTGGGAACTTAGGCGCACGTTGGGCAGGCAATCGACCGCTTTTGGGGAGGGGGCCTACCAATCACGACCTCACACGCGAGCCAGGCGGAGGGCCGATTAGCGAGGCATCCATAAAGCGAGCGCGGACCATTTGGTATCGGGGGTTAGGAGATAAAGGGGCTCAGCACGTGCACTCGTCGTAAGTGCAAGATGTTTGCATGTCTCAGATTTGAAGGTCTACACATTCTTTCAAGGCCGCCAAGTTGGGGCGATATTCAAACGAGAATAGCGGAATTCCCTAGGACAACACCATCACTTTAGTTCCAACAGTGATTACCACTCTTTCATAAAATCTGGCCCATCTCTTGCGCTGCCTATAACTTTACGATTGCCACACTAACAACACTACCTCGCTAACTCCATTGATCCCATCCCAGGTCTCCGCTGCTAGGTATTGCAAATTTCTACCCACAACGTCAAGGTCCCTGCTACTCAAGGGGGTTACGTTGGGACTTGGTTGGCTTGCGATTGAAAAGCCAGCCACCGATTGAATCGTCGTCCAACCGGGGGTATGTGGTAGATATCGGGTCCGCCAGGCGCTAGTCAGTTGGCTGCAGCGGAGTCTACAGGCTCTAGTCAGGTGACGTTTTGAAGTCACTGCTCCAAACCTCCCTGTTCCACACATTCCAGTGTGTGTCGTTTTGACTAATCTGCGTTTTAGATTCATCCTTACGTCGTGCTGACTTCAATCCGTCTCTCGGGTTCGTTATTTACCCTCATGGGGTCCACCGTTGAGAATATCTGGCGAAGTGAAAAGCTTTCCTGGCAACGCTAACACAGAGCAGAAACAGAGCAAAGTGAGGGCTCTGATTAGCTAGCCCACCCTGGAGAGAATCCATTCTAAAGTAAGTCACTTAGGTTTAAGTCAGGTGTGATAGCTGGTAATGTAATCATTGACTCGCTCCAAGTACTGTAAGGTCACGTGCTGCTTCTCACTTTGGCGAAATCTAGAACCTAACAATTTGGGGGCACTCCGACCAAAATATGTTAGGGTAGATATCCTCGGACATGCCGGCTGGATGAAGCTTTATTGAGGCCGCCGACACAGGAGTGCTCCGCATGCCAGCTGCCTTGAACTCTGATTGCACACCATCGCAAAGCGGAGTATAAGCGAATCATGCAGGCACTAACATTTGTTCAGCCCGAACACTACTCGGAATGCGCATTCACAATCTCCTATCTAACATGAGGCTCCTGCACGCGAAAACTTTAAGGCTTGAGGTTTTCTTTGGCAGCTACAAGCCTCTGTACGCTATCCTCTCGCATATATGGGGTGACGACGAGGTCCTCTTTGGGGGTATCTGCGACGGGCTGAAGCGCTCGGGTGATGGAGAAGTCTAGCTGGGACAAGTTCGCTACTGCTACACACAAGCAGCGTCTGATGGCTACGATTACACCTGGATCGACATCTGCTACATTGATAAATTGAGCAGTGCTAAGCTCTCCAAGGCGATCAACTCCATGTTTAAATGGTATCATGGCGCTAATATCTGCTACGCGTACCTTGCAGATGTCGAAATTACTGCAGACCTACAGCTCAACCCGTTTTTCAACCTTCCTGCGCTTTTTGCCAGCAGTCACTAGTTCTCCCGTGGTTAGACCCTTCAGGAGCTCATCGCGCCCCAAGATGTCCGGTTTTTACCCGCTTATAGGGTTTCATCGCATCGAGGCAGAAAGACAAGGCATTTACAAAGGCAATCAAGCAGACCGCCTTCCCGCATCCATTTTAAGAAGAAGCATGTGCTACTCCATTAGAGACTAACGGCGCGACACGGTATTTCAATGGGTACAAACGTACAACACTTACTATTAGGAGATAAGCTCTTTAGGTGTTCTCAAGCAGCACACAATTGCCGAGCGCATGTCATGGGCAGCTACTCGCCAGACCATAAGGATGAAAAACCAAGCATATTATATTAGGATTAGGGTTAGGGTCTCTGTTACACATACCAAGCTAGATATACTTGGAACAATACTACCTTAGCTGCGTAAGTCCCCTGACGGTTAATTTACAGCACTATTTCTCCCAAGCTCTTCTTTGTTAACTCATAAAGCCACAGTTACTTAATACGTCTCTTCCCGCTCCTTTCCTAGTAATAACACTTTCCTGGCTCGCTTTGCCTTTGTAATATATTGCCTTTACTAAATAGTTCGATGGAGTGCATGCAGTTCGAGGTTCTAATTAGCTCGTAACGGTAACGGTGATTTCTCGGGCGGGAAAGAGAAAAAGTACGTAGCGAGGGAAAGCAACCGTTACGTGCAGGCGCCAGTGTCCTAAAAGTAGGCACAGGTTTCCCTGCGAGCACACCGTCCCATTTATGGTCACGGCAAGTATAGCCGGGGCAAATTTCAGCTCAGGGGGCCCTCAGTGCGGCTCACCCCTAGCTCAGGATCTGCGACTAATACGGATTCGGACAGAAAAAGCTGTCGGGTGAGACTATAGAGGTATGTTGAAAAGGGCATGTCCGGAATTGTGGTGGTAAAGCATCTACAAAATGCCACAGGCTACCAGTGCCTTAGATGCAACTGCATCTAGACACATAGTACATTTTATTCCAGTCTAACCACTTTACCTTCATATTGCGAAACCGAACTGCAAGGTAAGCTCCCCCCACCTCCCCCCCTAAAACGCATTCCCCCACTCCTCCTCCCTCAACTCATACCCCAACTCCTCCAACCTCTCCACCACTGCATCCATCATCACCTGCCTCTCCGAACCACGCGGCACCTCCCCATCATGCCCTAGCCTCGCATTAGATACGAGAAACTTATAATACCGCTCCAAAATAAACCATATGCTCCATCGACACATCCAGCCCCACACACAGCGGACAAGCCAAGCTGACACTGCACCCCATAAACACCTCAAACTTGTCCGCCACGCCCCCTGTGCAGCCAGGGCAGATGTGTCTCGTCCCGTTACAAACGCAGCAGTCCCCGTCGTCAATGTTCGCAATCACATCCGGCACCGTGACATCGATTTTGAGCGCTCCGAACTGACTCTGTCGGTTGGCGTCCAGCAGGATGTCAAACGTGTGCTTTGGCCCTGAGAGGGCGGGCACCGAGGGGATGCGCTCGCTGTCGTGGGACAGTGCGATGACTTTGTCGCTCCAGCCAGTGCGCCAGGGGGGTGAGACGGGTCTCGAAGGCGTGGACTTCGTCTTTGGAGGCGAAGCTGCCTGCGAGGAGGTACTGCGTGGTGTCGATGTTGAATCTGTGCTCCACACACCGGAGGAGCTAAGACGCCAGGGATTGGCCGGGCCATGGGATGGGAGCGGCTTTGACGAAGGTGAAGGAGAGGGGGGTTCGGGAGGCGTGGTTGTGCATGTGGTAGAGGATCATGGACCATAGCTCGGGGGGCAGGTGGAGGTTGGTGCGGCGGGTGCGAATGCTGAATGGGGAGTGGGCGAGGAGTTGGGCCACGTAGCGCTCGCCGAGGACGCTGGTGTCGAGGAGGAGGAGTTGGGTGGAGAAGTTGCCATTGTTGATGTCGGTGAGTTTGAGGGAGCGCATCGTTGCTGGTTAGGGTTGCTTGTGGTGTTCTCGAGCCCAGAGGATGGGAATCCTGCGGTTTCTTTTTTTGTGAAGAGGGAGGAGTTTTCATGGACAAGGGAATAGAAAATCATAGTAGAAATACAGATGAGAGCAGGAGCTTATTTTCTGTTGACGAGTCTACCTATGGGGCGTTGCCATAAGATTTGCGTTGGGTCAACAAGGTTCCCAAGGGGGCATAGCTTAGCCCGCTGGCGAAATAAAATGGACCATTACAGTGTACGATAGCGTTTCAAGGCATCGCCAGCCTTGCAGTTTAGCAATTTGGGTGCACCTTGAAATTGCGTCTCGTTCAAGACAACACCACCTACACCACTTACTATCATCTATTTCCACCCCATCGCCCTCTTCCCCTCTCTCCCAGTCCCACCGCCCCGTTTCCCACTCCCACTCACTTCCGACAAAGCCTCCCATTCTGCGACGGCAAATGCCCCATGATCAGCTCCCCCATCAACTGCCACTCCTCACTCCCCACCGCATTCGTCGCATAGAACACCCCCTCCGGATCATACTTCTTCTTAATCTCCAACAGCCTCGGGTACTTACTCCCATGGAAACTCTCCTGCCACTCCGGTTCAATATAGTCCGACTCGGACATATACGTCCCCGACCCCGGCGTGAGCGCCTTCCATCTTGGGTTCCACTCGTACGTGAGGTTGCGCGAGAACTGCGTCACAAACTGCGGCGAGTCGGTGACGTTCCAGGTCACAAACATGATTGCAAACATGAGTACCTTCCGCCAGGCCGGGTTGACGGCGTTGTCGATGAGGTCTGTGCCGGGGGGGTTGCGGATGTTGAACTGCAGAATGTGCGAGCCCTCGTTGAACACGCCCTGGATGGTGTCCATGACGCTTGCGCGCTTGGCCGGGTCGGCGATGACATCGCGCGGGAAGAAGCGGCTGGCCTGGCGCATCGCCCAGGTCCAGACCTCCTGCGGGAAGCCCTCGAACCAGGCGTCGGAGTAGTTATCATATTCGGTGATGATGGGCGTGTAGGGCACGCCGAGAGCCTCCCACTTGGCGAAAAGGGGCGCCATGGTGGCGAGGAACTCGGCCTTGGAGGTGTTGGGCGCGACCATGGAGGTCATGTCGTGGAAGATTTCGGACCCGACGTGCCGGATGCGGTAGTACGAGTAGTAGCCCAGGTCGGCGTAGTGCTCGAAGCCGTCGACGTAGGCGCGTTGCATTTCCCAGAATTTGGACTGGGTGAAGTTGGCGTTGGTGGTGACGTTGTAGCGCATCGTGGTGACTTTAATCTTGGGGAAGGCTTTGACGACCATCGAGGTCACGACGCCGAAGGTCCCGGCACCGCCGCCGCGGAGCGCCCAGAAGAGGTCCGAGTTGGTTTGGGCGTTGGCCGTTACGAAGCGGCCGTCGGCGGTGACGACTTGGATGGAGAGGACGTGGTCGGCGGCCATGCCGTAGATGGAGGTCAGTGGGGAGTGGCCGCCGCCTTGGATGTAGCCTCCGATCATGCCGACTGTCTGAGGGGGGTTAGTTTGGAGATTTATGTTGGGTATGCTGGTGGGAATAGGGGGAAGGCTATGCACTTACAATTCCCTCGCCTCCAATCAGTGTCACACCGCGGTCTTTGGCAAGCTTGTTCGCATCTTTCACTTGGATGCCTGCCCCGAGCTTGAATGCCGGGCCGGTGTAGCTGGCCCCTCTGTACTCGGGGTAGTACTCCGATTCCTTGAGATAGTGCGTCCAGATGCTCAAGGCGCCGCCACCCGTGGATTTGGCACCGAAGTCGTGTCCGGTATTCTTGATGACCAGACGCAGGTTCAGCTCCCGGGCGATATTGACGGCGAGCTGCACCTGGCCGACATTGGTGACATTGATGCTGTACTGCGGGAATCCTCCTATCGTGCAAGTCCCAGTGTTTCCGAGGAACGCGGCCGTGTAATTGGTAGGCATGCAGGTCATTCCTTGGAAGATGATGGACCGGATTGATGTTGGGTTCTCGATTCTGATACGTGTTAGTGACTGTGGACAAATTTCCCAGCTCTGCAGTGGGGTGTACCTCAATGTCGAGTTATTCCATCCTGCAGTTAGGGACTGGCACACGTCGGCGGAGTATTGGCCCCATTCCGGGTGGCAACGCGCGGCCTCCGGGACGGTCTTAATCAACCTCTTTCCGAGGAGGACGTCAAACAAACGCCACGATGCCTCAGAGGGCCAATCGGCATCGCCCGGGTAGGTCTTGCACTTTGACCGGGAGGCATTGGATTGCCGGACTTCCAAATGCTGTGGCAGGGTCGCGAAAGATATCGCGGACTGCTCGTCCAGTTGGTACTCGGAGAGCTTGGCCAGGACATTGTCTGTCAATTGGAGTTTCTCAAAGTCAAAGAGACCGCCACCCTCAACCCTTTCCACGGCGGCTGGAATGTCTAACGCAGAGTTGTTAGCGGCTGATGATTTGCACTGAAACTAGCAGTAGACCATAACTCGGATTTCGTTGTACCTGAGATGGCTGTTTCGGCTTGGGAGGCGACAAGCCGTGACAATGCGAGGGCCCCGAATACGGAGGTCATACGAAAAATGCGCGTCATTTTCCCTGAGATTTGCCTTCGTACCAATGTCAGCTGTCCGCAATGCAACCAGACGGCGCCGGCGAGTGTCCTCGGCGTAACACGGAATAAGAGAGGTAATACGAGGCCCCCCCCCCCTCCCGACAACAGTACCGCGAGGGTCGATCCCATATATACCTGATCCCCGACAGGGCGAGCTGACCCAGGTCCCAGCAGAACAACCATAGTATTCATGAATACCTGCAATAGCGTCGCAACACCGTTCTCCCCCAGCGAATCACGGCTCAGCTTCCTCGCGGGGAACACTGCAATGCGGTGTCTTGGCGCGCTGCGGCTGCAAGGTTCGAGGCCAAATCGGCTAATTCACGCGTCCTTCCGGATAGCATACCCTGCCTCCGCGCCCACCAGCAACGCATGGAATGCGGCGCGGGAGCAAAATCCCTGTCAGTAGGAGGGCCCGCGGCTGTCAGCTAGTGAGTTCGGCACTTTTTTGTTGTTGCGCTGCGGCCCTGGCGACCCCGCACGAATGCCCGGCTGTAACTCTGGCTGGGGACTTTGCTGTTGGAAGGAGGAATAACCCCTCTAGGATGCTAACTTCGGGGAATCCCCTGGTTTTGGGTTCACCGGTCGGCCAGGTCCCCGGTGCCTGTTGCCAATCCTGCAGCGGCTGGGAGACTGGGTCGGGGCAATTACCACCGGCTTGGTAGAAATATGGGGGAAGTCGCGGCGTCTTTTCATTAGTGCAACGGTGTCCCATTTCCTACAAAAGAATTAGTTCCACTCAATTCTGCTCCACTTATGGCGACCAAGACACCAAAATGGATACTTGAAGATGAAGCATTTACTCCAGGATTATGTGCCGCCGCATTCGAGGTTCTCGGGTTGACCGACGATTCTTGTGTCACGATGTGGAGGCCGCGTCCCTGAGCCCGGTACTTTGCTTCCTTGTTCTACTCCCTGCTCATCACGGAACTCGACGCATTGATTCGTCTTCAAGCTGAAATGAGAAAGCCATTGTCGAATTGTGAATCAAATGAAGGGCAGTGTTTGAATTGGTTGGACAGAAATAAGTGGAACTGAAGGGAAAGGGAAATAAAGTTGTTGACTTAAAGGGTGAAAGGTTAATCTCCTGGTCACTCATCTTCCAAATCCCCTTTTAGGCGTGATGGAGATGAATGCCTACAACTCTTTGAAGTGTCTCTCAACGCTCTGAGGGATTTGCCAGCTAAATACCTCACTTACCCTGTCTAAACCCTGGTTGATTAATTCGACTAATCGAAGACGTAGACCTGACCGTAACCCCATTATTTCTGAGGAAAACTCATTGGATTGAATCTGATTTCGATCACTTCCGGCGTTCAATATTCTCACTTCCCCCCACCCTGGTCGGATGCTAATCGACCTATTGACTCACCCCTTTTCCTTCATTCCCAGCAGTCGGACTCGAACTCCTGACTCTCGGACTTAGTGTCCACCACCATGGCCACCGCCACCGCCTCGGCCACCTCCATTACCACCACCACCACCGCCTCCCCGTCCGCCCTGGTTACCCCCACCCTGCCTATTCCCACCATTATTCGGCCCCCCCTGCCTATTATCCCCACCCCTTTGCTGACCACCCTGGTTCTGGTTCGGATTCCCTTGGAACGGCGCATTGCCCTGCCCATTAAGGGGCGGCACGAACGGGGCATTGCCCTGGCCCGGACGGCCCTGAGCAGGGACGAGGGGTCCGCCTTGGACGGTGCCGGGGAATCCGCCCTGATTCTGGGGAGATCCGACTTGGAAACCACCGGGGTTGCCTCCGCGGTTGCCGCCTTGGAAACCGCCCTGGTTACCTCCGCGGTTGCCGCCCTGGTTGCCGCCGCGGTTTCCACCGGGGCCCCCGCGTCCGCCGGGGCCGGCGAGGATGTCGAAGGTGTCTTCGACTTTGGCGTCGGTGTCGTACTGGCGGGTCTGTGATTGAGTTAGGAGGTGGGGTCGGGCATGAGTTGGGGTGGTGAGGGGGAGTTGGGAAGAAAGATTATCTTCTTACATCGATGATGTCCCGCTCGGTCAGAGCACGGGGCTGGATAGCTGCGCCGAAAACGGCGGGAAGCAGAAGGACTGCGGCGAGGAGGAGTTGGGACACCATGTTGATGGGTTTTGGGGGGCTTCTGATGGGGGGTGATAGTGGGTGGGATGGCTGAGAGGTAGAAGACTGTTACGGGGAGGGAACAAGCGGCCTTTATAGGTGAACAAACGAGGCCAAGGACAGTCAACCTTGGCTAGATGAGTCCAGACCTCCATCAACTGACGAGATCGGCTTGGGTAAATCTCGAACGCGGAGATGCCCGTGAATGGACTCGTGCATAGATTAAGTATCGACGCCTTCCCAGGAGCCGATCTCGTTCATAGATTGTGTCTCCTCTGCTGAGGGCTCGATGTGACCGGGATGATCTCGCACCGAATACCGGGGACACCATCCTTGCCCCTTTGCCGGCGGGGCTATCTACGCCTTGGCCATGGGATGAGGTGCGACTCCTCGCTGTGATTCCATTGCAACAACGCAAAGCTGGTCGGACGTCGGTCTTCAGTGTCCCGTCGTCTCCTCGCCACAGCACATCATCGATGAGCATTTGTTGACTGGAGCGTAATCAGCCTGTAGCGACCAAGGACGGCCTAAGCTCGTCATTGGGAGGCATGCAGGTCTCGGTGTTTCGTTGTATCGAGAAAAATCCCCGATTGTTCAGAATGGAATGCGTTGGTTGCTTGCTACTAACCGGTGGGGCTCGAGCCATCATCCAAACGAACATTGCAAATGACTGGGCAGGTCGTGCTACGTTGAATTGGGTACCGAACTGCCAGTGTCCCGTGCCTCATGCAACGGGCTACCTTTGCTACCTCCATTATGATAGTACGCTGACACCAAGAGTGAGCTAGAGGCTAGGAAAGTCCCCTTTCCCAGCTCATCTATCGATGCAGACAAGACCTGACGCGATCCAGGATGTAACCGTGTCAGTGATCCCAGATCCTGGGCCACGGGTGCCCTGTCTTTTGGCCAGGGGGCTAGACCGGCAGGGTTGACAGATCAACATCCATCCAACCCCTTCATTGCACGGTAGAAAAGCTTGACCGGCGATCTCTCGTGCTCCTCTCCACCAAGCACGAACACCCCAAAGCGGGCCATCTTCGGCGTACCTGGTAAGCCATGCGGCAGCCAATCTAAAGTGTAACCCAAGCGGTCGTGCTATTAGGCGTCGTGATATTGCCGATGCCGTGCAAAGTAAAATTTACGTAAAAGTTTCACAAAGCCGGTATGAGAATTATCTGGCGACGAACGGGCCAGACTTTCCCAGCTGTTGTAAATTGATCCCAAGGCTCACGTTCACCAGACTGACATGCTCACCGACCCCGCACGCGTTGGCATCGCTTCGAACGAGCACTCTGGTTATTGCGAGCTCATTTGCCCAAGTCATGGCCATGGAATTACGTGATAGTATTAGCCGAGCGTGACCCAAAGAGCCGGTGTCTGGGGAAGATGACATAACCATTTGAAATGGTATAGCCGTTGCGGCTGGGGAAATCGGCTAAGCCAAGGCAAGCAATCTATTTCTGCGCTTGTTGCCCCGCCTGGATGCTGGACCTTGAGGATTGCGAAGTGAGATCTCTGAACCAAGATTTAATACCAAACGCCTAGTGCCGCCATTTCATGGAATGTCACGCAAACTATGAATTTGGATTGACGCAGAGCCAGTAAATCCAAGCTACGGCCATATAAAATGGTCACTTGTTGATTTGGAACCAAACCAGATATGTAACTGGTCATGTTAAAGTTGTTGTGCGACATCGACGGTTTTGGTCAATATTATAACAGTGCAAAACCATGTATACCTATACATCCTGGAAATGCTGTGTTTGGAAGAAAATTTCCTCGAAAACGACGGACAAAAGCAGTGTCCATTATTCGTTCACCTTCAAACCCTTGAGTGCTGGAAAGTACAATGAATGCAAGGCTTCCACTGTTTGGTAACAGAAAGCCAGGACCGTTTATTTGGAAAATGCCTACTGAGACAAGACGGCCAATCGTTCCTTACATTAACCAACCAGAGGTGTTTCAAGCTGCATTTGGGCGAGCGCCACATGTTGTGCCACATCCACATGTGCAACGGCCGGACCGGATGTCCGCCATCGGGCTCCGGCCCCGGACCCCGAAATCAAACCTAAGCCAACTCGCTTCCATGACTCTTGACTGCAGTCAACAACAATCAACCAAGTCTCACCTCTAGATATTACATCACACCAGAGCTTCATAACTAAAGTCTCGCTATAATTTATTCTACGTGTATCAAACCCCAGAGCCCCCACCCAGAATGTCAACCAACCCCCCTTCCAGCTCCGACTACACCTCCCTCCCCCCGCCCCCCTTCCAAACAACGACCGCCCTCCTCGCCCACCTCTACGCCGATCTTACTCGCCTCTCCTCGGTCTCCGCCCCCCATATCCGTCTCCACACCGCCGACCGCGACCTCTTTACCCCGCCGAAACCCCCACTCATCGGCATCGCCGCCGCGCAGGCCCACGAGGAAAATCTCATTGCTGCAACGGGCGGGACACTTGTCATGGATGTGCAGAGTATCACGGCCAATGAAGACTTTGGGTGTGTGTTGGGGGTGTTGAGGGCGACGAAGGAGGGCAGGGGGGATTTGGCGGTGCCGTTTTGTGGCGTTTGGAGGTTTGAAGGGGGATGGGCGGTGGAGCATTGGGAGAATGCGAGGGGGGTGGAGGAGTTTGTTAGGTGGTTGGGTGAGTAGTAGAGGGTGGAGTGGGGTGGTCAGTGGTGGTGAGATGGGGGGTGGGATGTCAGAAGGAATGGGTTCGGTGGTTGTCAAGCACTCTGAAGCCTGAGAGCATCATAGGTAGGAGGGGCCTATCAATCAATCTGGGTATCCTTATCCCCTTGTTTAGACGTCCCAACCTTGACGCTTTTCCTCCTTCTGCTGGACCCTCGTCGTGTCCCAGTTAACCGGAGACAATGCCGCAGGCGTATCTGGCAACTCAGCTATTACAGATCAAGTACAAGTTTCCCGCAAATTCACCTCCGCTTGTGGAAGCCGGGCCTCCGAATCTAGACGCAAGGGTTGCCGATTCTGGAGCGAATTTGCGTGGTAATATCCGCCTTGCTAGATGCACTCCCCGATTGAGCAAGAAAATAAAAAATAGGACTTATTTAAAGCTGGCGCTTACCACGTATTATACATTTAAAGTTAGCGCTTGCTAAGGTGCCAGTGTGGAAGAGGGATATTGTTGGGGATGTTCCAAGGGTGGTTAGTCCCTGAAGGGGCGCTTTGAAGGGGTCTTTAGCCCCTCGTGTATCTTTTACAGTTTAAGATTCAATGTTGTTCCATTTGCCCTCTACCATTGCCACTGTTTCGTACCCTGTACTTAGTTCTACGGCACTCCTTCACCCTCACTAATCAAGCCTCTCTACCCGGTAATGATATGTGCCTAGCTACTTCCGAATAGCGAGGCCTTGTTACTCTCAACGCCAACCCCATATCATCATTATCATTGCTTTCCCCCCCACCACCACACCAAGCAACAAAAATACGGCCAGTACCTGCCCAAACGTCCACTCCCGCTCCTCATCTGGCGATTGATTCCTAGCCATCATCTGCTCGAGCGTCACGATCATGTACACAATAATACCCGTATGTATCAACATATCCACAACCTGCCCAGACAAACGTTAAGGACCTGGTGCCAAGCCGGAATTATCCGCAAGTTGGCCCCCACAGCCCCACATAAGCTGACATCTATCTGCATGGGCGGTCGGCTCAAACCGGGATCATGAGCTGCGGGGTAACACCGAGGGGCGGTCGCTATGCGCTTAGGAAATCGACTGAACCAACGGAAATATATCATCTAGACTCCCAAGGTTTGACCCCGCTCGCTCTACGTTCCCAAGTCCCTAGTTACTAAGCTTCGCGTGATTTCGGGGTTTCAAGCTCTTGTCCAAAGTGAATCAACTCGGCGTCTCGCTATCCCTTACTACTATCCCCTACCGAACCCAAACATGCGCCACGCTGGGTTCCCCATCTCTTCTTCCCTGCTGCTCGTGGCCCTATTTTCAGTCGCAACACTTGCCCAGGATGCATCAGACTCCAGCTCTCAGGCCGATAAAGGTCAGGGGCAAGGCCGGTGCAATGGCCCGACCGATGTAGCCCTCTCGGTGGGCTGCGTACGGGGGTTCACCGATAACGGGGTTAACAAATGGCTCGGTGTACCTTTTGCCGCGGCACCAACCGGTGACCTTCGATTCCAAGCTCCCAGGGCGGCCCCTCGGTCGGCTCAGACAATCAACGCAACTAGACTAGGCAATTGCTGCTGGGGCGCTGTAGGATCTTGCCTGCAGCTGTCACCTTCCGAGATGCCTAACGCTAACCTCTGCGCAGATTGCGCCCATCTTTCTCAAGACAGCCATCCCTTCATCTCCTTTCGACCCCCTCGGCGGACCGTTGAGCGAGGATTGCTTGACCATGAACGTATGTTATCCACCTAGCTAGCATCAGTAACACCTTCGCTGCGCCAGCTAAAGCGATGGTGTAGATTTATCGCCCACAAGGCATCAGCGGGAAGTTGCCAGTAGTTGTTTGGCCGTTCGTGAGTCTCAAGCAGCAGCAGCAGCAGCAGCAGGACCTCCTTGAACAGCCCAATAGTGCTAACAGTGCACGGTTGGCACCAGTCGGGAGGTTTTCGATGGGGCTGTAAGACTATCTTCCGATCTGGCAAAGACGCCTACGAGAAAACCTGACCATTTCACTTCATCTCTAGGCGCCAGTACCTGGGATTTTACCAAGTTCGTCCAGCGCAGCGTGCAGATAGGTCAGCCTGTCATGGTCGTCGCGCCGTAAGTCTCTCACACCTTAGGTTCTTACCTTTGCCTCGTATGCCCACGAGATCCATGCTAATGGAATGTGTAATTAGTAATTACCGCCTGAATGTGTTCGGCTTCCTTTGCGGACCCGATACTCCACCGCAGGACCTCAATGCCGGCATTCTCGACCACTTCTTTGCGATGGACTTCATCTCGGACAATCTCGTGGTCTTGGGTGGTGACAAGAGCAAAATCACCGTCTGGGGGCAGTCGTACGGAGCCACAATGCTGGAGATGGAGATGCTCTATCTCAACAAAAGAGACTTTAAACCATCAGCCGGCATCCTAGACTCCTGTACAGGCCCAATGTGAGTAGTGTACCGGGTGCTTCTCACCACGCTGACCTAGGGTCCAGAGCTGAACTAGGGGCAGGAAAACGACGACTACGATATCCGAGTGCACCCCTCGCACTTGGATTAACCTCCTAAGCCTTTCGAACTGTATTACTGCACCAGCTAAGCTAACCTGCCTCAGAAATATTCCAGAGCAGGTATGTTTCACAACCCGAGGGTTTCAGACCCAGCAAAATGCTGACCGTTCATCCTAGGCACTGTTCAACATGACCTTGAAACTTGCGACTATTCTTCCCGGAGACGCGTTCCCTGTCATTATCGACGCCCGTAGTCGGTTTGATCAACGGCCGTCTGTCAAGATCCGCAGTGGGAACTTCACAGCACTTCCCATAATCAGTCAGCCCCATCTCCACCCCAGATGCTAATGGAAAAGCCCTCTAACCCTGCATCCAGTGGGTCGCATGGCTCAAGATGGGTCAGTCTTCGCTGCGACGCAGCGCACAGTCACGCCAGCAGCTGGGCAAGAAGATACCGTCACAAATAAGTTCCTTGCCACGACGCAACTTAACAACCTCACATGGTCGGACGATTTCTTCACTGAACTAGACGCCCTATATCCCTACCCGTCAAACGATACAACTTTTAAAGGGACATTCCAGACGGGCCTCCCCCTATTTGACCGCCTCTCTCTTATATTTACAGATGCCTACTTCAGCTCCCACATGAAGCTCCTTATGACGGAAAACTCCCGCAAGGGGAAGGATACCTATGGTTACTTCTTTAACGAACCTGTTCCCGTCGGGGGCGTTA
>Ga0247758_1000689_pt1 | contig 29438 bp, 23 predicted proteins | sample UWRJL156409C4_FD_180950 | JGI IMG/M metagenome (GOLD analysis project Ga0247758, IMG submission 180950) | Plant litter microbial communities from Arlington Agricultural Research Station in Wisconsin, United States - UWRJ-L156-409C-4 | ecosystem: Environmental > Terrestrial > Plant litter >... | reverse complement strand
CCACGACCGCCGCCCCCAACAGCGCCCAGTACGACTCGCACAGCGCAAACACCACCCCCGACAGCACCATCAGCATTGACCCAAACAGCAGCGTCCTCCGCCTGCCCACACGGTCCGCAATCTGCGTGAGTACCAGCGACAAGAAGACATCCCCGAGCAAGGTGAGCGTCATGAACACGCCGATGCGGTCGTCGGAGAAGCCGAGCTCGGCGAAGAAGAGCGCGAGGACCAGGGCGCTGGCGCCGTATGCGAACATGCGGCAGCTGCGGGAGAGGATGATGAGCCAGGCATCAAGACCGGTCGCGTAGACCGATTTGAGGCCTGCCTCGCGAAGGGCGGAACGGGCGAGAGAGAGGGCGGTGGCCATGTTGGAGATTCTTTCTTTCTTGATTGTCGGATTAGGTGCGTTGCCTCCTCTGGTTCGAGGGTGTGAGTTCCGAGTCTGCGCTGGGCTGGGCTGTCCGTCCCGTGCCTTCCGGTCCGCGCACACGGGTAAAGGGGCGTGCTCGGAGGCAGTGGAGCCGGCTGCCGCCCGGGAAAAAGGGGGTATCAAAACAATTGAATCTGTCTAGGCCAAAAAGCGCCAAGGTAGATAGACCACCAAAATGACAATGGGTTTCTTGCTGTTTGTGAGTTGACTGAAACTTCTATAGAGGTGGAAATTGACAGAATGGAAATCGGCACGTTTTTTTTTCTTCATGCAGGCAGCGAGCTACCATTCGGCACCGGTGTCGGCCAAACATGATGCGCCCCACATGACACCATCGATGACTCGGCGCTCAGGGATTGCCAACTCTTCAATCCTCAATATGGTTTGCAGATCGCCTTTTTGGGATATCGGGGATTATTCATCGCCTAATTCTCTCTTTTGTGTCAACCGTAGTGTGTGACATTAATGGCTGCAACCACCCGCAGTTGCATCTCATTTTTCTCAGCAATACCCTCCCCTAATCCAGCGTCCCTTCAGTCCCAGCTGGAAAGAGCGGTTCATCGTGGTACTGAGCAGCGGCGTCGTCAGCCTCCGACAAATCCCGCTGGAGGTGTGTGATCCGGTCTTCACACAATTATTCTATTTTCCAAGGATAAAAGCCGGCCTCGAGTGTGGCTACTCTACTCTACGTTGGAAGTACGCATATTTATGATACTGCTCGCCGGTATCCCGAGCAGCTTGATGGAGTCATCGAGGCGATCAATGCTGGCACTGATGCACCTGGCCTCGCTAGCATCGAGTCGACCGAGACATTTCCACACGCGTAAGCGTAGAACGTAGTGCTGCCGCATCTTGGCCAGCCAGGCCATAACTGGTAGTTAGCTATGCAGTCTTCCACGGAGACAGACAATAATTTCAACTGGATACATGTAAGGTAGAACTCCCAAGTCCGCGATGGACGAATCGACGATGTAAGTTCAACTCTTGCTACACAGTGATGGAAACTTGGTCGAAGCGCCTTTGCTGTACGCTGAGTCTCTCTTGATATTCCTGCCATGGCGACGGTGCCGAATATCAGCATGACTAATAACTAGCTGCAATGTTGACGGATGATCTCACATGGATCTTGCGTTGGGCTATAGCTAGACGAGGCTACACTGGGTCGTCGTTCGTGCTGCTCGGCCACGTTATCTTATAGGATGCGGCCCAGCTCATATTTGTCCAAGGGAACTAATACCAACCAAGACTTAGACTGATGATATCCCTTTTTCTCAACAGCGTAGTAGTCTCGCAGTTGGTCGAGTCTCTTCCAGATTTCGTCAATATATACTTTTCGCTGTTCGTTAATCTTGACTACACCACTCTTTGTTAGCAAAAAATATCTGCCCACCAGGCTTGACGCTGCTTACTCGTCACGGCAGCGACAGGAAGGTCGATGGGAGCCTCCAAATTTCCAGGGCCCCGCATGATGATAACAGCAACGGTCTGAGCAAATTCCCCCTCGACACTAAAGACAAAGGTGGAGCACACTCACATAAGTGCGGACCTCATTTCAGATATCCCAAGCGGCTGCCATAGCCCACTGTACTCTGGACATTGTGTGCTCCTTGATCCACCGCTCGGCTTGGAACCATACGGCCTCGTGTATTTGGTAATAGTCCGCAATGACGGACAGCTTGGCAATCATTTCACCCCCGAGCGAAAACGGAGTGCGACTCTGGCAGCCATGGATGATGGCCATGGATGATGGCAATGAGGATGAAGAAAGCCCGGGCATCCCAGTCCGATGCTTCAATTTGATATTCGCCGTTGGCGGTCTTGGACTCTCGGAAACCCCCTGTCAAGGCTGCTGTAAAAACAGGGGATGCCAACATCAGATGTGCCGAAGAAAGACGGAACGTGACTGCAGGCAATGACTCTTCTGGCTTTGGGCTTGGTGGGAGTTGCTGCTCCTCGTCTGGCGACTCGTCCGACGAAGAGATTGATGATCGGTCGCTATCTGGTTCCAGGACCTCGAGCGGGAAAAATGGCGCATCCGGGTTTCTGAGAGTGAGAATGATATCCCCAATGGGCGGCGGGGCTATTTCGTGATGTGCCATGACTAGGAGTTGGGTTGGGTCTTGGAAGGGCTAGATTGTCGATATCAAAGTGCGAAAACGAGGTGGAAAGAGATTTGTATGGTAGTCCCAGCAACCACTTAGTGTGGGAAGCTAGGCCCAGTGTGGCTAGGCCTAGTGTGGAGGGCTAAAGGAAAGAAAATATGAAAAGGGTGATGACACTAGATGCATCGCGAATGGCTTCCTCCTGGCTAGCAATGAACTGCATCGTAAAGCGTCTTCCTCACGTTGGACAGGGCTGTTGTTACCCAAACAGCAAAATTCCCGGAGATGCAACCTGGCCCCTAACAATCAGGGACTGGGGCCCATCTCAAATTTGAGCCGTTAAAACAGACAATAAGAATGCCTCTCTACGCTGGTCAGCTGGACCCCTCGTTTGACTGGAATTCGTGTCCTCTGTGCGTCTGTCGGATGGTCTTCGTGTCGCCTGCCGTTTGGCAGGCAAGGTTGTTTGCCGGGCGGGCAGGGGTCCGTGGTAGCGTACCAGCCAGACGGATCCCAGGTTTCTTGGGTCCCAAAACACGCCATCCTCCGGCCGGGCAATGGGAGCCGACGGGGGAATGGCGGTGAAAGCTTGCGAGCCCGAAACCTCGAAAGCGAGCACATTGCTGGATGTAGCTGGGGCAGTACCGAAGGCATGGTTTGGCTCAACTCTGGCTGCAGGTACTTTTCCCACCATCTCGGTTTCGCCGTTTCACACTGTGCTGTCGTCAAAGTCTGGTCGCTTTGTGCCCGAGCCCAAGGCCGGCCCGACCGGTTGGCGCGAGGAGGGGCGGAAAGGGGAGGATGAACCCAGGGGGCTGGGATGGGGCGCTGGAGAAGCCTCCGACATCACGCCAGACAATGCGCGAGCGCGGCGGGCTCGTAGCAAACCCCGAGGTGCGGGGCTCACTGGCAAGCAGCTTGAAATACCTGCCAACCACAGCCGCGATCACACCTTGACGTGCATGCTTGGTGATGCTGGCTCGCGCAGCATTGCAGTTCGCTGGGAATTGACAGGGATGTCAGGGTCTGGATCTGGCCTGGAGCTTGGATCCCACGGCGAGGGAAAAGGGCTGCGAGAACGGAGAGGTGGGAGCCCCTCCACGCCCTCGAGCCCCTCTACCCCTCACCGCTAGGCAGGCAAGGGAGGCACGATCGGTGACGGACCTCACTCCGGCGCAATAGTCACTTAGGAAATACCTTAAAACTGAAGAAAGGTACTCGTAAGCGCGCACACGTCGCCGGGAAGAGATTTCCTCATCGATGGGGAGAACAAGCCCGCAATGGGGGCCATTTTTCATCTCTTTCCCGTTCCCGAAACCGACCGAGTCCCCGTGGGAGCAGCGGGGGCTTGGCGCGGCAGGTATTGCTTGGTACTTCTCCGTAACGTAGCCTGCTGCTTGGTTCCTTCCCTCCAACTGGGTGGCATGTCGGTCGTGTCGTGCCGGAGAGTGCCGGGGGGCCTTCCCAAAGCTGCGGAGCTGCATCTAGTGATTGTGCGTTGACACGGCTCCGAGTGCCCTGGTCTCCTTCACACTAGACTTATTATTATTCCCTTATATTCCCGCCTTCCGACATGGCCCTGCTGCGCCGGATCTCATCTCACGTCTGCCCCCCTCTCTCCAATCCCTCGGGTATCCTAGCGCACCTCACGCCGTGACAGGAGATGTTATGATGGAAGAAGAAATCGAGGTTGACTCGGTGTGTACCCTTGCACTTGCCCAGAGCGTCGTCAGTCGTCGGTTTCCCCGCACTTCGTCATTCTCATTGCTGACTTTGCCGTCTCACGACTCACCAGTCTAGCGACCGAGACTCGGGCTTTGAAGACCAGATGTAATTACACCTGATTGATCACCCCGGGTGTCTCCCAACCAACTAACCACCGCGTGGCCCCCAGATCCAATTTCACAGCCTCCATCACGGCGAGCGTACTCGCCTACCCTGTCGAACATGGCCGACGCTATCACGCATTTCGCGCTGGCGTTTATTACCTGCCAAATGACGAGCTCGAGCAGGAGCGTCTCGATCTCACCCACATTCTTATGACCAAGGGCATCGGCGATAAGCTATTTCTTGCCCCTATTGCGCCAAATGACATGGGCCGCGTGCTCGATATTGGCACCGGGACCGGTTTATGGAGCATGTCCATGGGCGACGAATATCCCAACGCAGAAATCATCGGGAACGATCTTAGCGCCATCCAGCCACCATGGGTACCCCCAAACGTGAGGTTCATGCTCGACGACGTCGAGTCGACATGGATCTATAACACCCCCTTTGACTTTATTTTTTGCCGATACATGGCTTCGTGCATCAGCGACTGGCCCCAGCTCGTGAGAAGGGCACATGAGTAAGTCGTATTGTCGAACCCCAGGCCCCTCGAGGCCCTGCCAGCATCTGCCGCTGACACAGAGGCCCCACAGAAATCTTGTGCCTGGCGGCTGGGCCGAGTTCCAAGATTACGACTTCAACTTCTACTCAAGGGATGGATCGTTAAAACCGGACAGCAATTTTCTCAAGTGGACTCGCACGCTCCTTGGCGGCTTCCGTGCCTTGGGCAAGGAGCCCTGTCCGGGACCACAGCTCCACGGCTGGCTGTCGGACGCCGGCTTCGAGAATATAACGACGCGCAAGTTCAGCTTTCCGTTTGGGAGTTGGGCCAAAGACAAAAGGCTCAAGGAGCTCGGCATGATTAACCTCGTGCAATTTCAGAACGGCCTCGAGGCGTTTACGCTCCGCCTATTCGCCGACATGGGGATGGAAAGAGAGGAGATCAATGACATATTAGAAAAGGTCCGCCTAGATTTGGGCAACAAAAGGATCCACGCGCAAATGGACTTGTGAGTCACACTCCCCACGCAACCCCCAGTTTTGAGATTCTCTCTGACTGAGGACCGTTGTAGTTATGTTACATACGGACAGAAGAGGCAGGGTTGACAGGAATATCTGTGATGGTTAACGCAGTTCGGGAAAACACATCGGCTGTACCCAGGACAGTCTCATGCAAGGGAAGCCAGGCAGGTAACGGAAGAAAGGGCCACAACACAACCCTTGGCGATGCAGCTACCCCCAGGCTACCCCGGCTGTCAAATACCGGTACGACGCGCTGAGGGGAGTACGGCCCATCGAAGGAGTAATGACGGCCTGACGAGGCATTATACTTCGCTGTAGGTATATTGATTAACCCACGGACGTCGATCTCAGCCCTACAAGGCGGTTGGGCTTGCGACGAGTCTGAAGGAGAAAGCTAGAGAGCGGCAAGAACTGTTGTTGGATCTAATGAGGAACAGGAACCACGAGGCGTAAATCCACACCTATGAACGTTGATCAAGCTGCCTCAGTTCCAAATCAATCTTAAGAGTGCCCTGCTCAACTGAGACATCAAGGTTCAAACCAGAATCTAGCCTCTCCCTGTCAATAAAGAACCATTCATTCAGATCATCGTCGATGGGGGCAGGTCGATATCGTCGGGTCTCTTCTTCCCCGGCGTTTTCTTCAACGTGGTATTTTCCCTATCCAGTTCCGTCAGCATCAGCTATCTCACGTTCCAACTTCACCTGCAAGGATATATCCCTATGTTTCGGCTCCCCCATCAACAATTCCCTCCACGAGCTATTACACTCCCGATATTTGCTCAGCGTACCTACACCACGAGGTCAACTCCGAATTCCTAATCGCACCACCCACAACCACCAAGAACCTACCTCCTGCCCCGAAACTCGCCCCCAAAGGCAAACTCATTCGCCTCACGCCCATCCGGAATCTTGTATATCCTAAACCAATCTCTCGTCGCCGCCAACAACCAGGCATATGTCTCTCCACATCCCATATATCATCCAATTTCCCCGCCAGCGGATCATCAACATTGATCACAATCACCTTCCAGTCCGTCTCCCCACTGTCAATCAGCCCTAGGATACCCAGGACCTTGACACACTTCACCTCCCCTGGCGAAGCAATCTTCCGGCCGATCTCGCATGCATCGAGGGGGTCGTTGTCGCCTTGCTTGCCGGTGTCGGGGTGGGTGTGGTGCGGGTCTTCCCAGGTTTGGGGAAGGCAGCCGTAGTTGCAGATGTAGCCTTTGTAGGGGAAACAGTTGGTTGTGAAGCGGGGCTTGGAGTTTAGGATGTCTTGGGATATAGGGTTGAGGAGAGTAGGGAGGGAGATCTGTGGGTGGGTTGGTACCTGGGTTTGAAGGATGCAAGGGGAGGAGGGGAGGGAGGGGACAGACCTCAAATTTGGCGTTTGTCCAGCGGGGGATTTCGACTATCATGTTGAGGATTTTGGGGTGGTGGCTGTGGAAGTCGGGGATATCGTGGAAGGGGGAAATGTGTCACACGAATCCAATCCCTGAATAGCCTCCATACCAGCGATCGGTCTGATCGCTGGTATTCTATCGAGTTACTCCGTGGTCCGTTCCAGGCCACAACAACGGAGGAGTGGAACTACCCCATTGTACGCAGTATTTAGCGGTTGGAAGCCCTCGGCTTCCAACGATTGAAGCAATCAACACACTGGTTTTTTCATGACAGAGCCTTCGATCCACAGCGTGCAACAAAATGGGGGTGTTGTTGCATCGTCGCTTGAAGTAGATGCGGTAGGACTTGGTGAACGGCTGGCCGACTTTGTGGAGGGCGTATTCGCTTTTTTGGTGATCAGAGTTCATTTTGGCGGATTCGTGCTGGGGAGAACTTCAGATTTGGTTTTGGTATCGCTTCCAGGTTGCTTTGGGAGAATCTGCGGTGAGCTCGGGGGCTGTGGGGATATATTGGCTGGTAATTACACTGTGGTTACGTCATGCGGGTTGGGGTCGGGTGGTATGGTGTGGCTATTGGGCTTGTATGTTTTCATTGTCTTAGTAAAACTGTCGATCTGTGAATTATTGGCCGTTGATAATTTCAGAGACGAAAGACAAACTTATGAAAAGAAAGAGAAAAGCAATATTTTGATTATCCCTGGTTCTGAAAGGACCCCCCCCCCCCCGAAAACGATAACGACGACTTTGAATTTATTTAGGGCCCACCCCACTGAAATTGACCCATCCAGCCCATGCCGCTCTTCACTTCACTGCCTTCACTTTGCTGCCTTCTTTCCACTTTTTCTTGCGCCCCTTCTTCCTCCCTTCTAACGTGCCTTGATGGCATCCACCTCCTCGCGTTTGGCACCGCTCAGGGTGCTGAGCTGGCCGATGACATCCATCGAGGCATCATGTAGCTGTAAATGAACGATATTGGTATGGTATAGAAGCATTGTGGATTAATTAACTGGCAACGCCCACAGAAGACTTGAAAGGCTTGTTAAAGCCTTGTCTGTTGGATGCCGCCAAGTGCTCAACGAGAGGGCCTATTTTATTAGAAATCTGTAGTATCTTTTGTTAATCTCATGTGGACTGGACGGTAATATGTAAGGGCTATGGAAATAACCTTCTTGCAGGGCTGGCCAAGAGAGGCGCAACCCGCGCACTGGGCTGTGATAGCCTCGCCTGTTCGAGTTAGTAAGGTAATTACTAGTATGCCTCTGGAGTGGCTAGACCTACACGGTGAAACTGACGAAGGAGGCAATGTGAGTAGATTATAAGACAGTTGGATGCGCAGAAGGGACTGTTTATCTTGAATGACAGGGAGCCCGATGCTACCTATTTAGCGGACAAGTTTGATTCTCAATTCCAAAAGGAACTGCAAACTGCCATGTTTTGGGACAGGTACGTTGGAAAACAGCTTAGGCCACACGCAGAAGCCTGTTGCTCAGCTCGGAACCATCTCCTACTCTTCCTCCTCAGCCTCTTCGGCCTTCTTGCGGATACCCTTGATTCGTCCTCTGATGCCGGTGACAGGGACGGACTTTCCATGCTCGTCAGTGGGCGTCAGTCTGTTGATGGCATTCATCAAGTTCGTGTACTCCTGTAATCAAATAGCGTTTAGGTTAGATTGAAGTGTCTTGTAGGGGAGCTGTTAAAATGAAAGGGGGTTTAATGACTCTGGGCATCTAGTTAGCGAAGCTGACTGGATGCTTAGTATTGCTAGAGCGCCATTGAGCCTGAGCCACTACAGTGATAGAAGCAGTAAGAATGTATCTATCTTATCACGACTAGGGTATAGTTTTGCGGACTGTTTCCATCCCTTTTGTCAGAAAGAAGGGGGTTCTGGCCAGAGGCTAGAACACCATGAAGGTGTGGATAACTAAGTTGAATGGAGCTCAGCAGAGCTGAGCTCTGGTGTGGGCATCTGAGCTGAAAGTAGCTCAGGGGAGCAGAAATACCCTTTGCCACCAGGTTTGCCACTATAGACAAACTATAATAAAGGCCCTCTGGCTTCGCCAGAGAGCCACACAGGGAGTGAGGACAAGCAATACAATCAAGCAGTTGCAACCCCGTCAAATCCACCGAATCCAGAGTGCAGTGCTTTTAACACCTTTAAGCTACATTCTGATCCTTTTCCTTAGCACGCATTCTGCCCGTTGAACTTAAAGGCGGTAAGTCAGGACTTAGCTTCGTAACCAGTGGCCACTAAGCTTCTGCATTAGTATATCACCAGTATCATAGTGCTGGCGGTCGATTAGCATTCTGCCAGGCGGTGTAGCTTGCTGAGCCCTACCTTGCCCTACCACTATATGCACATACCATCTACCCTATTAGGGTTTTCTCGTTTTCTTTCCTTTTTTCCTTCCTTAGATCTTCATAGCCATCATTAAGTTGTGTTCTATGTAGCAGCTGTGTCTTTATTCGCATCTTGCTTTTATGATAACTAAGGTTAGGGTGGCCCGACACCTGTCAAGTTCAGGGCCCCTGAGCCCCTGAACCTCGCTTGGCAAGAAGTGTAGCCAACGGAGCTGAACTGACGTAGTCAGTTCAGTTGGCTAGAGCTACGGTTTGCCACCACTGCTGCTACCGTGCAGTACTATAATAGAAGCTCTTTGGCTCTGCCAGAGAGCGAGAGACAAAAGCAATTCAATCAAGCAGTTGCAACCCGCCGTTGTCCCGCGTCTCTGGGGCCAGAGACTTTGAAAGTTATGGCCAATTGAAAAGCGCTTGCGCCACGAGCGCTTTACTAGACGTGATTAGGTATAAACTACTTTTAGAGAGTTAGATACTATTAATGTGACTACGATGGAGTGAAGCATCTTAGAATCCTCACGTATGTTATATACTGTTCTTTAACGTATTACTATTCAGACTCGCCTTTGTTCTTCGTGATTCCTTGTGGGCGCTGCTGACACCGTGGAACAGCTGCACAAGCTCGATTAGCAATCGGCTGCCTGTGTTTAGAAAACTGCTGGCTTAGGGCGTTTTCGGAAACCGACATTTACAGTGGTGTCCTTGTAAGACTTTGGTTGGGTCGCAGGCCCCTCTTGTCTCATTGCTGTTGCCACATAGCCACGTTGATGAGCTAATTTGACATGACCAGAAGATCGGGGCCGTTCTGAGTTACTGTCCGTTAGCTGAGAGGTGCAGTTTACGGGTCTGTGCTAGGCCTGCATCTACCTGACCAGGCCTATTTTATTGTCCTGTGCACCCAGCTAACCCCCTGCAGCCACCGGCGTCAACTGGGCGAATGGACGTCGCGACACGCCGCGACATTTATGTTTGTCACTAATCCGTACCTTTCAGCTCCCCCGAGCAGGGCTATTTATAGGCGAGGCGTCGTGACGCGTGCACGGACACATGCCATGAAAATTGATCAAGGCTGCGGACAGAGCCTGGCTATGGAGTTCAACCAGCGCGCGTTCCAACACCCGCGAGATAGCCCATAACATAAAACTTGAAATGGACCACGAGACAACGACCTTGTCGGTGGACGGCGATCCAGTTGCTAGCGTACCCCGGGCCTCTTCTATCACGACGTACATCGTCTCCCCCGACAGTTTGTTTCACTTTGATGAGACCGACAAGACCCCGCGCCCTCTTGACGGGACACCTGGTTCTGTCGACAAGACCGCTCTTGAGAAGGAAAAAGAGAGAAAGCGGCAGCAGGCCATCGCATACCTGTATCTCGCCGAGGGCCTTCCAGAGTCCGCAAGAGCGGACCTGCGCGCTCTCGTCCCCGGTATCCCAGACACGTTCTTTGACGCCCATCTTGATAACAGTCTCGCCCAGACCGGCGACAGCCTCGATGAGGAGCAAGCGGTGATTCTGGTGCACTGGTCACGAGTAGCGCATCAGCCCAAGGAGATATGGCTCCGCGAGCAGCGGCTTCAGACCAAAGGCCCGTATAACGTCAACGACAGCGATCCCGTCAAGTCCCGGCTGGACCACGAACGGTACGACCACATCTCGGATCCCTACCGTAGTTACATCCCCCTCTTGGAGGTACGCGTCACCAAGAAGGTGGAGCAGCCGGTGGTACCGGTAACCCGCAAGCGGCATCTGACGAGAATGACGTTTGGCGCAAACACCCTCCGAGTACAGACCGACCCGGAGGCCGCCACAGCAACAACTCCGGAGCAGCCGGGGGCGGTGAGAACCGAGACCACCGTGCAAGACATGGTTGTCCACACAGCGAACGAGTGTATCTCGGTGTACCGCGGCACGTCAGGCGACAGCACGCCCGCATGTAAGAACCCGAGTCATGCTTCCTTGCTCGCCCCTATTTCTCACACCACGGATGATAGTCCTCATCTTATTCGACGCTCCCAGACGGCACCGCATCACCAAGACAAGCTACAACATCATAAAGGGCGGCGATGCCACCCAAACTGCCACAGACGGGCTCGCCTTTCCGGAAGACAAATCCTACCGCGACGAGTTCCTCAGTATCCTCCTCGGCGCATCCAAAGGCCTAACCGCCGACGCCATCCCCAACGCCATCGCCAACGCTATCGTCAAGATCGTCCTCGACGACCAGGCCGGGCTCCTCTCCAGCATCGGCAAGGCCCTCGACCGCATCGAGCTCTCGCCTGACAAGCACACCAGCGTGCCCAAGACGTGGCGCGACGACCCGCCGCGCTGGCGCAACCACCTCTTCCACCAGCTCCAATCCCTAACCTACCTCTCCGACCTCCTCTCCACCACCACCACCACCACCACCACAACCAAGACCCCACAGCTCAAAGCCCTGCAGACGGCAACCCAAAAGCTCGAAGCCATGACCCGCCGACTCGAGGGCTCCTACCAGCTGCTTATGTCAGCCATGAGCATCCTGGAGAGCGAAAAGGCCATCGAGCAGGCCGTCGTGGTCACGCGCCTGACCAACCTGGCCTTCTTCTTCATCCCGCTCTCGTTCGTGGCCTCGCTCTTTGGCATGAACGTCAACGAGTTCGACCAACGCCTGACTGTGTGGCTGTGGGTCGTCGTGTCGGCCACGGTGACGGGGCTGACGTACTTTATCCGGTTCCGCGCCCCGCTCGGCGCCGCGGCGGCCGCGGCCCCCGAGGCCGTCATGAGCTGGCGGTGGGACATCTTTGTGGCGCGCCTGCGCCGGTGGGCGCAGGTCGTCAGGTCGGTCGGCCAGCTGCTGGTGACGCTCGTGTTTTACGCCGTGTTGGGCGTCGCGCTGTGGCTGGGGAGCACGAGGCTGCGGACGGACGAGGCCAAAATCGGCGTCGTCGCGGCGTTGGCGTTCGTACCGCGGCTGGTGCGCCCGTCGATGCTCGGGTTCTTGTTTCGGGGCGAACTCCTGTGCCTCGGGATCGTCCAGCGGGTGGCGGCGGCGGTGTATTACGGCGGCGTAGCCGTAGCCATCTGGGGGGTTGCTACATGCGCGCTGCCGAGCGAGGTGCGCGCTGGGCTAGCGCTGGGCGTGGTGGTCTTTCCCAGCCTGCTCCTCAGGCCGTGGGAGCTGCTCGGGAGGCGGCAGCCTAGGACTGTGCCTTACCGTGACGACGACGACGGCGAATCTAGCTCCTCCCCGTGGTGGGTCGATATCATAGTTCACACGTTCGGTGTCGCCATGTTGGCGGCCCTGGGTGTGGGCTTGTGGAAGCTGTTTTCCGGTACCGCGTCGGACGCGACCAAGATCGGCGTTGCCATCGGGGCGATAGGGTACCCCTTGGGGATGATTGGCATGGCCCTCATGGAGCGCTCCGAAAACAAACCGCCGTTGTTTCTCACCCCGCTTTCCATCTACGTGTTGGCTCTCGGCACATCATCTATTTTTGGCGTCATTTTCTGGAGGGTGTGCATTAGCCCGCTCTCGGTGGCTGGCAAGGTGGGAGTTGGCGCTGGCATTATCGTGTCGTTATTTTTCATAGGCGACCTCGCCTCCCTTATACTTGTTAGGCATCGCCATGCCCGTGGAATGGCGTCGGCATTGGAGTGAAGAGTGGATGCGATGTTATCGAGTATTATTGCGTCAATTCGAAGCCGGCTGTTATCTCGAAACTAGAAGTTGTGACCAAATGTAGGCCCAAATTCAGGGGTACCGGCCGCGTAGAACAGTGGATTTTCTGCTGTTCCTGTCAGCTCCCGCTACCGAACCGACCGATAGTCGCCATTGCTACTACCCGTGGGCGGCGGAGGTCGCAACCAGGATCTGAAGTCGCTTGCTCGTGGGTCACCGATGTTTGGCAGTGCCCACTAGCGGAGGATCACGTCTGTGTGGCCATGGCCGCTGCGGACCGCACACCGCACGAAGTCCTAGTAGACCTCTAATGCTGTCCGAGTATAGTCAACCGCGATGTTAGAAGTTTGGATCCCACAACCGATCGACCCCCTGCCGATCACAGTTTCCCAACATCCTCAAACGACAACACCCCGGTACGACGGTAGCATCCAAGAACCATGGCATTCTTTTTGAAGCCATAATAGAAGCCATCTTTTATCGGGAAAAAACAATATAATGATTTAATACACAATTCCATGCCCGGCAATTGAAGCACAAGAGGGTTCCTGAAAAGGGGGGGGGGTAAACACAAGAGATTGGATCAGTGGGCTGTTATGCTAGCTTGAGCGGAGTGGTGGGCTGAGTCTTGTTGGGCAGCACGCCAACGTCGATGGCGCAGGTCCTCAGCCGTCGGCCTCCTTGACACCTTAAGGAGCAAACCCATGAGGGCCGAGTACCAACCGGGAACAGCTCTTTCTCGTCAAAATACAAATGGAGCTCTTTCCCTCACTCCCCTTCCCGTCCTGATACAGGAAGCTATCGCGCTGATCATAGGGTGTATCATTCGGTCCGTTGATTTCAAATTGCTGTGATGAAAATATTGCGATGGTATGCGTCGAGGCAAAACCAGGGACGACTTTCAAAACTCTCAAAGGAACCGGACAGCCGAGCCACCGCTGCCGGCTTCCCATCCTTCCAATTTTCTTTCCTCCGGAATCAGCCCGACGCCGAGAAACGCAGCGGACATGGGCCCCTCCCTCAGACCTCGGTATCGTTTGGTTTTGCGCGGAAGCGTTGCCAGGGGTGAACGGGGTTGTCAAGCCAGGTGCGCAGCTTGTTGAGGGCGGCGAGGTCCCGAGACCTGGTGGACATAAGGCGGCCGGTCCAGGCTAGGCCAGCCGCTTCCATCTCCATGTCGGGCGGATCCTCTCCCCACGTGGAGTATCTAATGTGACCGGAGATGGGGCCCGTCAGCGTTGTGATCTCCTTCTCTTTTTCTAGAGGGGGGAGGGGTAAAGATGCACATGTGGCATTGAGATATCTCCTCCCCTATCAGCTCGGACGAGCCGAGGTCGATCAGGGTCGGAATCCCCTCGGGGCTCACCATGATGTTGAAGGGTTGGATGTCATTGTGGGCGATGCCGACGACGTCGTGGAGATGGCGGATCGCAGATTCCAGCACGGCCAGAAACGGTTCCTTGTCGACTGCCTTGCCGGCGCAGACATGCTCCCACAGGTTATCGCCCTCCAGGCGACCGAGGTACACACCTGTGACGCGGCCCTTACGGACACGGCAGCCGTGGTACTTGACGACGACGTTGGGGTGCTGAGGGTGGCGGGAGAGGAGCTCCAGCATCCTCACTTCGATAGCAAACCACTCGGCAACGGCCGTCGGAGAGTCGTGGGGGCAGTCGATGATGCGAGCAAACCACGGCCTCTTGAGGTGCCACCCCGGCGCGTCGTCCGACCATTCGTTGGCGACGGTGACGCTTGTGTTTGCGAAAAACCATGAGATCAGAAGGGGGAAGAAGATCCGCTCGTTGGAAACCTCCTCAAGTACGTCGTTGATTTGCTCGATTGTGTGTTCTGATGAGGGGCCGTCGATGGTGCCAACAAACAACTGATCGTCCTCGTCGTGGAGGCCTGCGCCCCAATAATGGTAGAGAACGGATTTGGCTCCCGTTTTATTATCCACACACTCGCTGAGACCAACTTCATCCTTTTCGAAGGTGAGGTCCGACATGGCGTCGAGGAAGGTGACGAGAGGCGATGAGAAAACGAAACGCAGAAAAGCAAGCTGGACGAACAAGCTTGATAACTAGGAATCGACAGCAGATGAATCCGTCATCGGGGGACGAGACAAATTCGAACGGCTTTGTTGCGACTCTTTCGTGTCGGTCCGGATGCGGGCGTGACTCATGCCGCGACTCCAATCAAAACCGACGGCTGAAGTCTAGGCCGCTGACGTGACGGAGTGTCTGGGGGAAAAAATGAGATAAAGAAATGGGGGAAAGACAAATGAGAGGCGCTAGGAAAAGTGAGCTTGTGAGCATGAAGGGGGCAGCATTGTGACCCGGACAGCCTAGGCGGTGAGGAGCTCGACCGCATATTAAGGTAGCTGAAACCAGTAGACAATTGCAGAGAAACAATACTACGCGATAAATGTAATGTGCACGCCTAGAATCCCGTTTACTACATCTAGTTAAATAAGACGCCTGGCTTTAACGATAAAGTAGATCTTTATATTGTAGTCACTTCTATCATTTCTATTGTTAAGTCCTGAAGCCCTATTTTAGCGAACCCTTAATCTCTCCCACGTTTCTCCTCCAAGCTCAAATATCTTCTTATCTCCTCTTTCAGCGTGGCTTCAACGTTTTTTTCTCTTCATCCATCTACTCCCCCCTCTCGCCTAATCAATTCTCTCTCACCAGCAATATGGAAAAGACAAAAACAGAACTGCAGGGTAAGCAGAGTGAGACCCACCGGCGCCTCGTCAAGAAAGCCTTGGAGAATGGCACTATTATCACCATGACTCGCCGCTGGCAGACAGTGGACCTGCTCGGAAAAGATAATATCCCCGGTAACCAGAGCCCGGGCCGCAGCCGAGATGACCTCAAGCATGCAGCATGACCAGTTCGCCTGGCAAACAGTTGCATTGGAAACGCTATTCCTACCCGTTCCGCCCAAATTCGAAATGCCATTTCTCGCCTTGGTTAGCATTTGCGAAGCCCTACTGTCCTACTGGGTGGGATCCCAGGCTCGACGGGACAAAAATCTAGCACCGATCAACGCCACACGCTTTCTTGTATCGGATGACAAAACCAACACGCGGTCAAACCATCAAGCCTATAAGGATCTGAGGGAGGCCGTCCAAAAGCTAAAAAATTAAAAAAACTGCGATCCTTCGGCACATCCATCAAGGAGCGAGGTACACCGATCCAACTGTCAACCTTTCCGACTTTCCCCTCCCGGAGGTAGCCTTGACCTGAAACTTGCCCTCGTAGGAAGTCCCCTACGAGCAAATCGTCTTCTCATAGGTCAAGCACAAGGGCATACCCATCGCTCGTACCATATATGAAAGATCTTCATGTATACGACTCAGACTGAATCGACTTCTCAGGTCAGAGGCTGTTCGACACACTGGTATTAATGGTGATCAAAGAATAGACTTGAGCTGGCGAGACCAAGAAGGGCCGAGACTCGGTCACCTTGTGTCTGTCTCAATGTTTGGCTGTACCTCACAGGACCGATGACGAAGGCCTGGAAGAAACAGAAACTGACCAAGTGACAAATAGCAGGTTACATCTGACCAAGGGAGACACTGAGGAAGACTCATCACAGGAAGCTTCGGCAGCGAAGGGGTTGTGGGTGCGGTCTCCTCGACACTGTACGTATAGATATCGCGGTACCTAGCTATAAGAGGACTTTCACCCGGAGTCTAGCATGCAATCCCCTGATAATACAAATCATAGCCGGACATAAATCATTCCTCCACGTTGGCTTGACATTACACGTTGGCCATCTCATAGTTGTTTCCATTCCGCCTCCCATAGTGGATCTCCACGGTATCTGTGCGCTTGATGTTCTTCTCGCCCAGGATGCTCTTGTCGCTCCGGTTGTCGGCATATCCGTAGCTCAGGTTGCTAAAGTTCGACCTGTCTCCTTTGCTAAGATTGCTTGCGAAGGCTGACTTCTGAGACTTGGTGCGGTCGTCGTTGGCGGAGCTCTTGCGCATTGAGCTGCTGAAATTGCGAAGGAGCACCCGCAGAACGGGGATGGATGCGGCGACGATGGTGATGGCTGCCTCGACCGTGTCCCAGATCATGAGCTGCGCGCTGTCGTAGATGTCACTGCTGTAGAGCTTGGGGATGTTGACTGTCTTGACCACAGCCGCAATACCGGCACTGTTGGCGTCCAGTTAGCGCCGGCCGAGAGGAGAACTTGCAGTCAGTCGGCTTTCAGGGGGACTCACAGGACACCCATGCTCATGGCGACTGCGGCGCCAAGCTTCTCAGTCTTCCTCATCTGTAGGCCCATAAGAAGTTTCCACGGAAGCAAAGCGAGAGCAAAGTCCATTGCACCCGAGTAGGCGCCCGAAAAGATGTTGTAGTTCTTCATGACATCGCGCGGCCAGCACTCCCCCTTGACGGAAGGATCCCAAGAGGCATTGAGCGGCCTGCACTGCACCCAGCTCAGCAGGGCGCTCAGAGCCAGGGCAATGTTGACGGAAACGATGATGAACCACACGGCCCAGCGCGTCCAGCCTGTGGTGAGGCGCAGGAGGGTGACGCCGAAAGCCGTCTTGCTCCAGGCGAGGGCCACGAGCGAGAAAGTGCCGCGGACCGAGATGGGGATCAAGAACCATGGGGCGAAGTTCTCGAGGGGGAAGTCCCAGATGTGCTTGCCGAAGCCAACCGTCACCAGGAAGGTTGTCAGGGCGGCCTGGATGACCAGACACACATATGACGCCAGCAGGATGCCGTCATCCCACCAGATGCGTCGGTTGATGGAGATCTTGCAGTAGAGGCGGAGGGCGAGAAAGATGGAGGCTATCGCCGTCATGACCCACGTCACAACGAGGACGGTCGGGCCCATAGTGTCGTGGGGGAGCACCGCGAGCATCTCTGGCGTAAGCGTCGGTGGAAAACCGGCGTCTCCACTTCCGACAGGGGGGCCATCCGGTGGAGCGTCTGCCATGTCGGGTGTTAACTGTTGGCTGCTGAGGCTAGCGTTGCTTGGGGGAAGGCTCAGTTCCAGAGAGGCAGGTTTGTCGAGGAGAAATGTGACAAACAGCTGGGTCCAGAGTGAGATGGCGAAGGGGGACGCTCCACTTCAATTAGTACCCATAGGCCTAACAGAAGGGCCAGGTCCTGGGAGAGGTTGGAGGTCGTATGGAGACCTCACCGACGCCACGGCCATCGCAGCTGCGGCCACACAGACACAGCAGGAAGCACTGTGATTGTGGCTCGATGTCGAAGCGCCAGTGAACCGCGCGAATAGCCATCGTCAGGACGAAATGAGGCGTTTGCATCTCCCAGAAAACGTCTGTCAGGGTCAAAGGGTCTGTCAGATGCCTGGCCCCCAAAACAAGCAACGCTTGTGGGATGGCATCTCACGCTACTGCAGGGAACGGCGGCTAGTCCCAGCCCGGCGACTTTGGTCTGTGCGAGTCCGTGCTCACGATTCTTTCCCCATGTTCTCCACCTGTTCTTGGCTGCCCCTGCCCTGGGGAAAGGGACGGCATCGTGACACGGCATTGGGTCGCATGCAATGGTACCCCTCCAAAGAGGCTCGTGTTCTTATCATTTGGGCAAGTCCATCAATAAAAACCGTAAGCGAGCTGCAAACATCACAAAGGACAAAGCGTCGCAGCAACCGACACTGCGGTCAGAGTTTCCCCGCTTCATTCTACCTACACTAGCCCTTTCCTTTCAAGCTCTGATATTTGCAGGACGCTAGGCAGGGGACAGCCACGAGACGCTTCAAAAACTACGGTCAAGGTCGTCAAGCTCAATTTGACCATCCGATCCTTACTGTCAGGCTTGGACCCATGGCAAGAACCATTGCTCTTCTTTTGCTGAGTTTTGTCGACTTTTCTTTCGTGGCACTGTTAGCATCTTCATTTACTCGGGTCTTCCCCTCCGCTCCGACGCGAACTCCTCCGGCGACCTGTGCGCCTCGGCCCCGGTCCTCCGGTCCACTTCCGACACCCTCCGGGTCGGGCCGGCTAATGCCGGCTCCATCTGGCACAATGACTGGTGGTCCCAGCTGATGATGAGGTGTGTGGAAGTTGTTTTGGTTGAAGTCAAGCGATTCATTCCTGTCGCTCGAGTTCAGTGCATCCATACCTATCAGGGGAAATCAGTTACATTTTGTCACAGACGATGAGAGACAAACTGTTGAAAATGGCTAAAAATATGCCACAGGGGCCATGATTCGCATTTGTTTTCGAAGCAAACAAACCCCAAGCCTAATTCGAGTCAACTGTTGGAAAGCCACCTACTTGGGTAGGCCTATGGTATGGCATGAATACGGGGATTCCTGGTCAGCGCCAGCAACTCCTCACTCATGGCCGTTGTTCCCCTTCTTCACCTTCTTCTTGCTGCCTCCCTTCTTGGTGCCCGTGCCACCCTTCTTCACCCCCTTTCGACGGCCTTCCAGGGCCCCAATGGGCTGGCGGCTGCCATTCTCGCAGAGAATGGTCAGAGCGTGAACTGCGTTCTCCAACGCCGTATACTCCTGTGGTTGAACTGGTCAGAAGTGTGATTGGAAAGTGCCAAATGATCTACTTGACATACAGGACTGCCCTTGGGCTTCTCAAATCCGCTGCCGTAGGCTGCGGCAAGTATCTCAACACGCTGAGCAATGCTCGCCTCGACCTGGTTCAGTTGCTGTGTTAGCATGATGTCATCATACGAGATGGAGAGCGCGGAGTAGTCGAGGGACATATAAATACATACCGATATGCAAGACTGGTTCGAAAAATGGCAGCCATGGCACTGGTGCCTCTCGTTCTCCTCTGTCACGTTTTCTATATCAGTACTGACATACCAGGGAACAAACTGAGCATCAAGCAATCTCATGAAACAGCAGAATTTTAGACTAACCAGGCAGCCGACAGCAAACAATCTCGCCCTCAAAGGGCTTGTCCACCTTGGTGGCCTTGGCCCTCTTCGCCGCTAAGACGGCGTTCACCATGCGCAGCGAGCAGTTGCGGCGAACCCTCTCGATGTGAGCGAGGTGCTCAGCGCGAGCCTTTTTGTTAGGCATTTTCAAAATTCGTCAGTTTTGGAAAGAAAAAAAGAAAAGGTTGTGAAATGGTGAATGGTAACTGCTGAAACTGGAATTGTTGAAGAAGGTGTGTGATATCTTTGACCCGTCTCTGACCCACGTACCAGGACGCACGTAGCTAAACCTGAAGCCATCGACCGGACGACCAGTCCGCTCACACGCTCTGCTCGACAAGTTTTCTCGTTACTACCCTCTTGAGATATTCACGAACCTCTCCTCCTGCTTTCCTCTTCCCCAAGTCTCCCGGTTTGATTGCATCACCAGACAAAAGCCACCCAAAGCTGAACGCTCGCCGACCTCTACTCTTCTTCCTCTCCGACTTCTTCACAACGAAGACAAAGACGACATTTAAAAACCTGCCGACACTGGGTGCTACGGCCCAATAACTCAAAATCACTGACCTCAAGGCCATATCGGCACTTTCATTCTTCCACGTGTGATGTAACTACTTACACCTTGAGTAAATCCTTGAGTTAATCAATGCCTGACATACTCTAACTCCACTGCTACTCTCCCTGCTCCCTGTGTTTCTTACGCCTTGCCCTGAAAAATCCTAATATCCGGGCGAATCTTGGTGGTATTAAATCCACGGATCTCGTTCAGCGAAGCTGCCATTACTTCCTAGATCTCGGCACTTTCAGTGCTCTCGCAAAATTCCAACCCATTCTGGCCATATAACTTGAATTTCCCCAGTCCTGCGGGAAGACTTTGGTGGGCTTTGAGGCGTGGAGGGCGCAGGCGGACAAGGCCCATTTTCACCAAAACACTTCGAACAACCTGATGGTTTGCCACCATTCAGATCATCAAGGCCACGGTACCCTCGTCCGGCCCGTTGACGTTGAATTCGACGACCAGGGGTCCATCACAGTCCATGGTGTCGCTGGCACAATGGCAACAGAATGGCTGGCGAAACGTGCGCTCTCCGCGCGTCCTGGCGAATGCGGCCGTGAGCTTTGTCATGGTATGCTGGGCACTTAAGAAGTTTGCTTGGACATGTGCAATTTTGATGACGTTGATGCTTCTGGCCACTGCTGCTTGGAGGAGTACCTATCAGCCTATTTATAAGCTTTTATCACTTTATGTCATCAGACATTTCATTTCCCAATGTACCTAGAGTAAAGCAGAACGAAGGTCATCTGAAACGGAAATGGGAGAGAATGACTGCCTCAACCGGCAAAAGATTCTTAGCGGACTCTGACTAAGTACAAAACGGACGGAGAGCTAAGGGAGATCCGCAGAAGGCGGAGACGAATAGAATACGAGGAAAGCCTCATCCCGCCTTCCCATCCACCGCTCCCATCCACCCCCACCGTCTCATATAACCGGCATTCCTCCCAGCACAAAGTCCTCCGTCGCTAGGCCCTCTTTCATCAGCTCATCAAACCAACTGCCCTGCGTCACATCGTCAAATGCCTTCACAATCTCTTGTGCAGCGTTCAAGTCGCAAGCCCCTAAGACGCGCACCAAACGCAACTCGGTGTCATAGATCGCCTTGGCCGCCTCGCTAATACTGCGATTGCAGTACCAGTCACCGAGGGAGTGTTGGGGATTGTAATGGATGCCCGTTTTCTCGTTGCACCAGCCACCGGCGAGCTTGAGATTCCGGATTAGACCGGCCAGGGCGCTCGTGTATCTTGTTCGGCAGACCGTGTAAGGGTTCTTGTTGGAAGGATTGAAGCACTCCTTGAGGTCCAGAAAATTCTTCATGATGGTGTCGATGATCTTCTTTTGGTTTGCCTCGATCCTTTCTATCAATTTGATACGCTGTTAGGTTCCGTATATTAAGACATCCAGATTCAAGGGATATTATAAAGGATGACTCACTAACGACTGAATGGATGGGAAGCTCAGGGAGGTCGATAGCCGTTCCTCTGCAGCAATAGATGATGTTCTGGACAGCCTTGTCGAAAACATCGGAATTTCGAAAGACCAAGGAGATGCAGAGATATAGACATGCCTGAAGTCCGTCTCTCTCGTACAGCATGTGTGGCCACGGGCGATCCTGCGGGTCCCTCAGTATAGCCTTGATGCCGCGTGATGTCTTCAACCACGACCGCACCGGGGACTGCAACCAAAGCAGACGATACACCTCAGTTGCTTCATGGAGGCTGTAGTAATCCACGATTACGGCAACCTGGGCAGCGAGGGGCAGCTTCCCCCACGGCGTCTGAGGCATTTGGGGAATGATTTTGTGGTGATGACCATGAACCATGTCCATGACCATTGTGAGTGCTCTGGGGTCCCAGTCGGTGGCGGTGATACGGTAGTAACCGTCGACCTTTCTTCCCTCTGACCACCTTTCTTGCAGCATCGTCTCGAACACCTCCGACGCTAGAATTAGATGGTGTGACGAGAGAAGAAACCTGATGGTATTCTTTTGTCATCCTCGGCTCTGGCATTGTTGACACGCATGTTGAGCCACGAAAACGCGCAGAACGGAGCATTGGGGTTGTGGAGCGTGAGAATCACGCCCTCCGGATCCATCACGTAATCGAAGTCAGACATCTAGATGATAGCGGAAATGTTAGCACAACTGTCGGTCTAGGTGAAACAAGCCGACATGAAGGAGGGTATGCAAATGCCTGGAGCCACACTCTACTGAACATAGCAGTGCTGGCCAGGAAAGGGCGAAATAACCAGACAAGGCAGAACTTACTGTGGTCGGTGTGAGTCGAGCAGGGAGGTTTATTCGGGCAGACAAGCAAGAACCTGAAGGGAGGAAAATAGGCAGGCAAAGCAACCCCTCATTTTGTGGAAGATGAGAATGGGCCACCCACCCAGATAGCCCTATTGCAGCTGAGGTAGCCCTATGGTGGCTGTACGGCGCCGAGACTTGAAGTTGTTTCTCACAGCAACAATCGGGGGTTCAATTTGCGTATTCTCAGCTCTGGGCTGCATTCTCAGATGTACAATTCAAGAAACCTGTCTTCATCATGTCTCATATCTGCCTCGCTCGTGTTCCATCATGACACTGGCGTAACATTCAGCAGCCGCATGCCATTCTCGAGCACCTGCTTCGTGCTACGGAACAGCAGTGATCTTGCCGCAAACTTGCTGGCATCGGACTCTTGCCCCCCATTTGCCGCTTCTTCGTCAACATCGTCAAGGCAGTATCCGAGCTCGTCTAGAACCGAGAAAATGTATGTAAGAAGAGGGCCAGGCTCAAGAGACTTGTACGCAGCGGTTGCCACCGCCGGGAATCGTCCCAATAGCCGAAGCACCTCGATCCACCCACCCTCCCAGAGTGAAGAGTAGTCCACATCTCCAGCTGAACTGCTCGAACTACCGGAACTTGACCCAACATCATCGATGGCACTGCACAACCTAGCGTAGCCGAGCTGAAGACTCAGTCCGGTCTCACCCTCGGTCGACATGAGTGTTTCGCCGTCAAAGCTGGTGCTGTGCCCCTTATTCCTCGTGGTCAGCTCCTGAATGGCCAGCGTGTTGATCCCCAATGTGTTCAACTTCTCGTTGACTTGAAGTCTGGAAGGGAGCTGCTCCGAGTCCGCCGCCGCGAGTTGAGCGTACTGCTCGCACCGATCGAGGATGTCACCAAGCAGTCGGCTCTCACCCCATGTTAGAGCGCTCGAGTTCTTCGAGAAGGTTAAGTGCTGAAGTTTAGCCTCGATATCAGGTAGTCCCATGAGTTTGACGATCAGTGCCACCTGCTGGAAGTGCTGATTCTGCTCGCCGACGACGAATATGAGCTTGTCAAATTTGTGCTTCTCGTGTCGGTCCAACACAGAAGCGACGTCGCGCAGGAGATAGCCGGTAATTCCGTCCTTCCCACGTAGCGCACCGGTCCCAAGTCGTGCATTGCCGTGGTTCCCAAAGTTAACAACCCACGACCCATGCTCGTCTTGCTCCGAGATACCCAGCTCTTTCAGTTTCTCCTCGACCCCCTGAACCCCCTTCCCATCCCGACACACCAGCGACTCTCCAGAGTAGTCATCAAAGACCACCCCCATCCGCTTGTAAGTCGCCTCATAGTAGTCCACGCTAATCTTCCGAATCCTCTCCCAAAGCTCCACCTCTTTCGCATCGCCATCCTCGAGCCTCTTGAACGCCGCGGCCCGCTCCGCAAAAATCGGTTCTTCCTCTTCCTCCTCGACCGCGCCGCCCCCCTCCTGCTTCTCCTTGGCCTTTTTCCTCTTCGCCGCAATTTTCGGCTCTACCTCGTCGTGTATCTTGGAATAGATGTCATGTATGGCTCGGAACGCCTCGCCGGGGGGCTTTGCGAATATTTCATCGGAACCGCCGTAGCGCGCCCAGCCCAGACTCAGCAGGCCGATATGATTCCCCCAGTCGCCGAGGTAGTTAGTGCGCACGACGCGCCATCCCATCGCCTCGTATGTGTTTGAGACGAAGGCGCCGAGAATTGTGCTGCGGAGGTGGTCGGGACGGAAGTCTTGGCCGAGATTGGGGGAGGAGAACTCCACGAGGACGGTCTTCTGGGCCGGGGCGGGTTCGGGGGCATTTTCGGGCAGGGTGCCATACAGTACGCCATACGAGGGGCCACGGTCGAGGATGTAGGGAAGTAGAATGCGCGGAAGGGCCTTGGGGTGGAGGAAGAAGCGGACGTGCTGTTTGTCTTTCCAGGGCACGACAAAAAGGGGGTGGTTCGGGAACTGGAGAGAGAGAAAAGAGGTTAGCAGCCGGAGGCGATAGGGAGGCGAAGTCAGGGGTAGGAGGGGCATACTCTTCGAGCGAGGTCGGCTGCGAGATCTTGCAGGTCCGGGTTGCCGGGCAGCTTTAACTTTGGAAGGACGATGTCGAGGTCACCATTTCCCACTGTGTTGGCAGGTTGGATGGAATCGTAAGCCTGCTGCACGTCGCAACCGACAAGCTCTTGAAGGGCCACGGCGAGGTAGGCGTGGAAGATGTCGACGGGTTGACGCAGGGGGTCGGCCGAGGGGAAGGTCGGGATCTCGTCGAGGTCTAGCCCCTGCAGCAGGGTTGTGAGTCCGTCTAGCGTGCGGGTTGTCATGTTGGCTGCGGTCGGGTCCAGGGTGTGGTGGATGATGGGGAGGAAAGATGGAAAAGAGGAAGTGCAGAAAGAAGCGTTAGCGGGGTCCAAAGGCACTGCGCGTCTCCAGGGAGGGGAAGTCTTGTACTTGATGATGACTGGTTTGAAACTCGAGCCCATCGTGCGGCGGCGTCGTCTTGTACCAGTCATCACAGCGGCGAGCACGTGCATGACGTCCGCATCATCGCCAATCATCGCGGGCTGCATTGGGCGTGTGTTGGGCATCACTGGGCCGTCTGCATGGCCGCTGCGTACCAACGGACCAAGGCAGGATTTGTCGCCAGCCATTGGACCACGGGATCCGGCCTGCAGGTGGAGCGTCGAAATCCCGACTGGAGTCATACAATGGGTTGCACCTTCCTTGTCAGACATCCAGCCCTGGTATATTTGGCCTTCCGTTGCGGGATGGATTCTGTTTGAGTTGGACATAAACACTTAGGTTGGAAGCGAAAACGGCCTGGAGATTTTAGTACCAGATCCACCTCGCATGTCATCAGTACGGTATGCAGACAAATGAAATCTAATTATATTCCTACAAATAAAACAACAGAACAAGCCGGAAAGAACCACCAAAAACCACAAAGACACCGCGCCACACCGAACCAGACCAAACCACCGCCCAAAGCTCACTCCTCCTCCTTCCACAGCAGCGACAAAGTCCAATCACCTCCACCCCCCCTCGCCTACTCGAACAATGCCACCTGCATCTCCATCTCCTCGGGGGTTTCCGGGCCCCCGTCCACACCGCCGATGTAGTTCGGCCGGTGGACGAGGTCCCAGAACCCCCGCTCCCACAGGACGAGAGGGCGAGGCGGCAGCGACGATCCAGGGGCGGGGTGAGGGCCAGAGGCGACAGCGACGGCGGCAGCGGCGGGCGGGCGGAAGGCCAGAGGCGGGGCGGGGGCAGCCAGGCGAGAGGCGTGCGCAGATGCAGCCTCCAGGAGGCTCTGCAAATGCGCAGAGGCCTGGGACGGGACGGAGGGCACCAGCGGTTCGAAGAAGGCCTGCTGCGGCCAGGCAGGGGCGTGACTTGGGCCAGGCAGAGCCTGGGTCGGAGCGGCGGGAGCGGCGGGAAGGGCGGGAAGGGCCAGAGGGGCGTTGTTGGGGCCAGCAGCAGCGGCAGCCTGAGGGGCCTGGGCAGCAGCCCGGCGAGCACGGCTGGCACGAGGCCGGCCTGCACTGGGCTGGCCTGCCCGGCGAGAATTAAATTCCGGCAGATGGATCTGCCCATCCCCATTCACCGTCAGTGACCTGATGGCCGCAACCAGGGCAAGTCTCTCCTGTTATCAACGCACACTGTCAGTGAGGTGAAAAAGCTAAGTTCTCTGTCAAAGGGCTGCTTACAGCGCTGTTCGGGTCTGGGTTTCCCTAAGCGCGTCTGTAGGCCGCAGCCAGGACCTCGGCCTGGCGCGCAAGGACAGCGTTGGTGATCTTCTGTGAATGGGTAGGTAATTGGTTAGCCTTCTGCAGCCTTTGAACAAACAGCTTAGTGGGAAAGAAACAGGTGGGTGATAATAGAGGAGTCTTCTCTGTTGCTTCCAAAGAGACCAATTTAATGAAAGAGTATAAATGTACGTACCCGACAACTCTCACCAGCATATTGGCAAGCGAAGCACCCCGTATTAGCCCTTTGATCTGTGAAGGTTAAGTTAGCAAAGGCACCTGGGCTAAGAGAGGTAGCAAAACCAAAGTGACAGGACATACGCTGGCCATGGTGGCAAACAACCTCTCCGTGGAAGACGCCATCAACTTCATGGGGCGAGTCCTGGCCCCTGTACGTGAGCATACGCCTGTTACAGTCCACGCAAGGTTGAAGGCGGACAACTGCCGTTGCAGCGTCGGTGTTGTCTCGGACCTTGTGCCTGGCCAAACTGCTCGCCGAAAGCTGCCGGGATGCCATGGCTAGGTGTGTTGTTTCCTCTTTGGGAAAAAGGGCCGCCGTTAAGTTGCAAGCTTGTGCTTGCTCAGAGTGTTCAAGAAGGGAGAATGGGCGATGTTCTTAGCCGGGAGATGACGAAAGATTTGGAGCCGCTAGACTGGAGGAGAGAGAGAGGTCTAGCGTTTGGAGAACAAAAGTGAAGGTCTTCACTATCAGGTAAACGACTGGAGGGCTTGAGAACTCTGGTAGAGGTGCAGAGAAGACTTGAAAGAGTTCAGTGTTTGGAGCTGGCAGGTCAAGGTGAAAAATCACGACAGAAGTTGACTTGGGCCTGGAGAAAAGAAGGAGGAAAAAGAGCAGCCCCGTATTTAGGGCAAGACGACGGGTAGAGAAAATTCGATCAAAGCAACGCTGTCACGTAAGTTTGGAAATGGACGCTTAGTTGTCGTGCGAGCAGTGTCGAAGCTGTGCCAGCAACGGGGGCAAAATCAAGAGCTCAAAATCAAACTTGCCCTTTTCACACACATTCTCAAATCAATGGTAAATTAGCAGTCAGGCAACTTTTCCATTTGCATAGGTACCTAGTAAAACCCCAGTTGTTCAAGCTGATGGCCATATTTGCCCCCAGTCCGTCCCTAACCAGGCAATCGGATAGGTGCCAAAACCAAGCATTTTCACCAACCCTATCGCTTCTTTGGCATCTCCATGACTAGGTATTTATACCATCTTTCCCACCTTGCGGTTGGCATTCTTGCGGCTGGTCTTTCTATTGGGCTTGATGCCCACACGGCGGCTCTTGAATTTCTCTTTGGCTGTCACGGTGCCACCAAGCACGTCACCCCAAAGGGGTCTGATCGCCTGGATCAACTCGACTCTCTCCTGTATTCAAAGTGTTTGTGTCGGTAACCTGAATAGATGGGGATGGTGTTCAAATATGTATGAAGCTAGTAGCGGGAGGGAATTCACTCACGATGCTGCGGGCAGGCTTCGAGTATGCCTTGTGGTAAGCCGCCGCCATGGCACGAACTGCGTCCTCCAACGCCTCAGGTACCTAGGTATGCCAAGAGGGAACTCAAGTTAGCAAGCCTGATTCTTGTGTCTCATATTCATCAAGGATCAATAAAAAGCACTTACCGGGTCGCAGGGCTCCTTGAGGTCCCTACAGGCCTCGCATTTATGTGATGTCGTTGCAGTGGTGACCTCTATTCACATGCCCAACTCAGTCAGCGACCCAAAAAAAAGACATCAAGGACTGGAGAACACCAGTTCAAGGATTCCCACTCACCTCTGATGCAGGGGAGAGCCCTGGTAGCGGTAGATGCCGACGTGATCCGCTTGCGCCGAGCGGCTCGGCGAAGTGCGTCGGTTTGGGCCATTTTTGGTTGTGTCGTCCGAAGGAGGAGGTAAATCTCTCAGAGGAGAAACGAGGGGAAATTGACCGTCAGCACTGGCTCCGACTGAAATGGTGGAGCATGCACAGAGAGAACTGGTGCGTCAGGAAAGCGGTATGACGAAAGGAAAAAGCCACTGACAACAATGCCGCCAACCCCGTGGTCAAACCCGTTGTATCCGAGTGAGGAGCAGGCAATGGTGGCGTGAAAATTCAGGACTCAACATCCAGCAGTGCTAATGCCGCCCAGCCTGTTACCCAGGCCGTTCAGCCCGATGCCCTAGTATTCCAAGAATAAGATGGTCATCGTCACTGAGAACATACCTACCGGCTCGCCAACATCGCCAACCCCGAACGCGGAGGCACTGCGGGAGCCTTGTCATCATCGGAGCTGCAAGACGGCAAATCATTCCCAGGAGTCGTGGCGTATGGGAGCCTCTGTGTCAATACCAGAATCCTCGTGGTCTGAACTCGCTTCACGCTGGATAAGGCATTGAAAATTTCTGAATTTCCCTCGACATGGTGAACAGGGGCACAGCGAGGAAGTTGACGAAACTTGAAAGTCGTTGAGAGTAGATCAAGTACAAGACCGAAAACCATCAGGCGCTCCCGATCATCGAATATACATGACCTTCAGAACCAGAAGCCTTCCCCCTTCAGTCGCCGCTAAAGCAGAGCGGTATGCCGGAAATGGCAAACTACCTACATGTGGTAGGTATAGTCTTCGAACACTAAGGTAGTCAAGGCTCTGACGGAATAAAACCCCAGGGACTCGGCCCCGGATTGACAAGACGGACCGATGGCCGGCAGTTGTTTGCCGAATTGATACAAACTCTTGACCCGGACTCCCCAGGATCCCGGGACACCGTCAAATACCTTCTCCTCTGAGGTCAAGCGACACGCGATGAATACGGATTTCCTATATGTACAGTACAGCTATTAAACCACGATGACAATCTAACCCTGTGTTATCCCTCTATCCATTACTACCTTACAAATACCACAACCCATCACACCGATGTAAAGTCCAACCTCGACATCGTCTCGGCCCCCGTCGTATTCCCATTCCCACTTAGCCCATAAACCACATCCCCCACACTAAACCCCTGAATCACAGCATTGTAACACGGCCAGCGATTCCCGTCCTGCCCCGCAGCCACTACATCGTCAGCCGGGACCTTACACGTCCTGTCCTTCCACAGGTTGACAGTATTGGCGCCCCCGGAGCCACCCGATATCGACCTCGTGGCGGCAATTCTGATGCATGCCGGGACGTCGTTGGCGCCG
>Ga0247758_1000688_pt1 | contig 29497 bp, 15 predicted proteins | sample UWRJL156409C4_FD_180950 | JGI IMG/M metagenome (GOLD analysis project Ga0247758, IMG submission 180950) | Plant litter microbial communities from Arlington Agricultural Research Station in Wisconsin, United States - UWRJ-L156-409C-4 | ecosystem: Environmental > Terrestrial > Plant litter >... | reverse complement strand
GAGTCGGCGCCCTTGAAATAAAGTTCTGACGGGGTTTTCTCGCGGTCAGAGTTACCGTACAGCTTGCTGGGCCAGCTGGTGACGACGTAGATCTCGTTGGGCTGTCCGGACCACGCCCAGGCCGCTCCAGAGAAACTGTAACCGGACGAGGTGCGGTTAGCAAACTAATAGTCAGCGCAAACCTTCCCTGTCTAGAAACTCACGTCGTTCCGAAATCGATCCCAAAACAGATGACAGAGCGCGTGTTGGTCATAATGTGCGATTCTCTGTCAACCAATCATGGGCACGGGGTGGCTGGTTGTCAATTACGCGGGATGGACACGGGAAGACCTGTTCTTGTGGAAAGAAAATGGCTAGAAAGTCTCCGATTCCTATCAAGAACAAACGTTTGAGTTTGGCGAGTGGGAGACATTGTCAGCCCAGGCCGAAACAAAAATTGATTGCCCAAGGCTCCAGCGGCTTCCTGGGAGGCAGCCGGCTGTCCCACCGGAGCTCGGTGTGATGTCAGTGAGACATGTTTCAGACGCCTGCAGCACCTAACGTATAGAGAGCAGTTGGGCAGCATGCATTGGATGTATTGCCCCGCTGTGGTGGCGCACAAGAGGCAGAGAAAAGGCTTTGAAGAGAGGTGACGACGCCCAATGACGCGAATACGGCACTAGTGTGTGAACTCGCAGACTTAGCATCGCATTTAGTGGGGCCTATCAGTCAGCCTAAAGACACCCCTAGCAGCGGCAGGATGATATTCGTCGCAGAGAGGGTGAGTCCTACGATGGTGGCAAAAATCTGGATGCCATTCTTCCATCGCGAAGCCCTCTTTTCCTTGCCCACCCTTTCTCGTATCTCGGATTGCATGCTTGATGTGAGGCGCACTCTGCTTGCCGTGAGAGACTGCCTGGTTGCTTGCACTCTCTCGATTTTCTTCTCGGTAAGCTTCTGGCGCCGCTGGTCGCCCCGCTGCCTGGCGAACGCTGCCTCGGCCTCTAGTCGTTCCATCTCCTTGACCAAACTGTCGAGTCGCTTCTCCAACCGTTCGATGACGAAGCGGCCGATGGCTGTGGCCTCCAGAGCCTTGCCCTGTTCCATAACGTCTTTTTGTATCTGCAGGACCACGTTGTCCTTTTCCAGTAGCCTGCAGACCAGTGCTTCTGCCAAGCTCGCACTCGCTGGATGGAACTTTCGGACGTGGGAGCCGTGCTCAATCATGGAGCTCCAGTATTCCTCTCGGAGTTCATGCTGCCGCCTTGTTCCCACGCCCACATTGTCGAGCTGGTCCCACATGGTAGTTAGCAGAATGACGTTTCCGAGCGCCTCCTCGCCGCATAGTTCTTGGAAGATGTGGAAGTTCGTAAGCGCCGAGCCTTGCATCTTGATGTCGGTGATCCGATGGAGGAAGATGATGCCCCGCAGCTTGATGCCGCATTCATACTGCGTGGCGAGGAAACGAGTTATCTCCTCGAGGATCTCCGCGTCGGATCGGTCGGTGTCGTCAAATCCCGGCGTATCCACAACATAGACGAGCTCTTCGCCCAGCTGGACAGGGACGATTTGGCATTCCTCGGTTTCTGTGGGCTCCCAGGTGCCGTCAGCATCCCATTTTTGCACAGAAGCGGGCTAGTTGTGTCCTAGGTTGGTGTGTGCGGGGAGGGCGGGGAGGGGAACCCACCAGATCTCAGCGTAGTTCCTTCCAGGGTTGCGCTGGCAGCGGAGTTGGCTCAGAGTACGGGACGTCCACGGTGATGATAAAGAGAAAAGTTTTGTGTCTCCCTTGAGACTGTGGATTCAGGGCATTCAGAGGGCATGGCGTGGTACAAGGGTGTAAGTAATACACAACCAGTTCACTTATGGCACTTGGGTAAAGTGAGAAGGGCATTCGGATTGGGTACAATGCTCGAGAAGACACTGAAATTATTTTTCAAAGCCATGAAATATATATTGAACTGGGCAAAGGCCGACCCATTGTGTTTTATGGTAGTATTTGAGTGGCATGACCGAAATTCGGCTCCTAGTCTTGCAAGCCCTCCACTGATCAGTCACACAATTCAACTTCAGTTACAGTTGATTTTGCAGGAATGCTGCTTCATTGATTATGGCTGGGTATTTGGTGTGGTTTCCAGCTGCTCAGGCGCAGGGTCATCTCGAGCTTGCACGTCGGCCATCGCTGAAATGTAGGGGGTATGGAGGGGTCAATTGATTGAGAGGATTGAGGCTCTGGGGTTCAGATGAAGATGATGAGACTGAAGGGCGGAACTTTCTGGTCAACTTGGAACACGAGTTAGACACAACTTTGAGCGGCTTGCACAGGAAAATTAACAGCACCGGCCGTCGTTGGCTGGAGATACTGCTGCCTTCCGCCCCCCTCCAAAAGCGGGATTTCGGCGGGTGGACTGCCAATCATGATGGCCGGAACGCCGGCCCGCCAAGATATGCAGGCACCCAGTGCATACGCCCCGTGCAGACCCTGCCTTCGCAGGCGCTTACCTGGGAAGCACACCAAACGCGGAAGAGGAAGCTGCTCTTCGCTCCTCGCTCCATAAGGTATCTATGGACCCCGCCCGACATCGCAGCGTATAAAGGTGATATAACCTCTCTAGATTAATAGCTTACTTAGCTTTAAAATTACATTACGTTAACTTTAAGGATAAAGAGGTAAAGGTGATGTTTTCGAGAGCTCTTTTAAAAGGGGCAACAGTAAAGTAGTTTAAATACTATAACATTACCCTAAATGTGGGTGAGATAGAAGAGCAGGTATAAACCTAGTAGAATATAGTAAACCCTAATATTCAAGTTATCTTTACTTTATTTACAGGATTTATTAAGGTTATTTAATGTTAATTTGTAGCTACTGAGTGCCCTATAGGCTCCCTGTATTACAGGGGCCTCCAGCAAGCAACAGCTACAGGCTGTTGCATGGTTACGTACCCCGTAACCACCAGTTGAATCTTCTAGAACCCCAGAGGGTTCTAGAGAATTCTAACCCTATTGCGTGCCGTCGTACGCGGATTCCACGGCGGCCACGAGCGTAAAGTGCGCGTTGGCGTAGATGGATGACATGTGGTGGATCTGCGAGTGCTTGGTGGCCGCGTCGTCTTGCACGATGCATAGCCGGTCGACCCATAGATAGCGCTCGCCCAGCAGGTTGGGGATGCCGATGGCGTCGAGGATGGTCTGCGGGAGCGGGGCAGTGGTGGTGCCGATTGTGATGAGAGCTCCTTCCTGTTGCAGGGCGACAATGTTGCTCTGGAGAGCCTCAAACGGCGGTTCTCCTTCGCGGTTGGAGAACCCCTTACGCTGCTGACCCCAGACATAGCTCAGAGCGACATAGCGATCGTCGGACTGGGCGGGCTTGATGCAGCTTTTCTGGACGTCGACCAGCCAGAGGGGGCGAAAGTCACGACGGTTAGTGATGGCACTGGTACTCGTTGGACTTGCTCTGGACCACGGCTTGGCCTGACAGTGGTCACCGTGGGTGCGGCTGCATTCAGTGATCCAGCGCTGAATCACGGATATGTCCATCCACGGACGGTCTGTCGTGCACGTCAATCGCGCGTCGTCGACGGCACACTAACGTACAGTGCGGGGTGAAAGACGCCATCGGCACTTACAGTTCTCGCGGCTCTTACGCTGTCGCTCAAGTCGCTTAACCTCCTCGTAATCCTCTTCTCTCGGCCCCCCTGGCATGTTGAAGGGTACTTGCCGATTTTGGGCCTTGTGCGGTGGGCGGTTGCGAAAAATGATTATGAGAGTTGGTCACAAAACGCCGATTCCCCAATCGCGTCTCCCCGCCACCCGCCAGCCTAGCCTCAAGATGCGTTGCATGCACCATCGGCCACGTGATTACGGCGATTACTCCAATAATGGGCCCAATAATGAGTTGAGAAGCAGCTTAGTGCATGGGGTGTCTGCAGCCTGACAAGAGGTGGTGGACGACTACAGTATGCGAAACCCCTCATCCATTCTCAGCTTGGCTCGACATCGCTGGGTGGGCGACATCGACATGACTGCGATGGGCCCCTTCTCAATCGAGAAACAGTCGCTCCAGCTGCACAATACCAAGCCGATGACATTGGCTTGGCACGAGAGTACACACAACCCGACCTACTCCAGGGGTATAAGCGAGCCTTGGCAAACCTCACCCGACCTACACAACACAACTCACCCGACCTACTCCATACACCTCATGTAAAGAACGTGATTAAATCAAGACTGTTTCATGATTTATGACTGCCATAGTGGCTAGTCTGGGCTCATTGATCATAACTTATCAGAGCATATTAATGTATAAGGCTTTTAAAATCCTGTAAAGTTACGATTAAATCCAGACTTATTCCTAACCTAAACTAAGATCTCCTCCTCCTTATCACACTCCTTCTCCAGGTTAATAGCAGCCTCTAGGGACGTGACAGGGGCCTTTAAGGAAGTGTTAGTGGGTGGTTTGCAGAAGGCGCTCTCACGGGGGTAGACTGTAAACTTCTTTTAGAGATTGCAGGTAGTATTACAATTCTTTAAGCAGGTTATTATATGTAAGTTAGGATCTATTTAGGATTTATTTTAAAAAAGAAAAGTTATAATATACTTACAACGCTTTAAGATAAAGCAGTTATTACACTTACCTTTAAGCTTAACTATACACTTTATCTTAATTAGGTTAAGCTGTTATAAATAAGTTAAATTATAAATAAGTTAGAAATAAGTTATAAACTTATATAAAGGCTGTTTCCCTTACCCTTAAACTTAATATATAAAATGATAAGTAAAAAAGGGGTAGTAAGGATAGGCTTAATACGTTAAGCTTAAACTAGAATAACAGGGGTAGTTAAAAGGTGAATAATTAAGGTAATCGGGACGTTATTAACAGGTAAGTTACGCTTATAGTAGGCCTTAAGCTCCGTGTAGTAATTTAATTAAATTACAGTTAAGTTAAGGTATAGTTAAAGTTAAGTTAGGGTAAACTAATTAGTTACATTATTATTTTTATTATTAATTAGGCCTTTAAGATAGTTAATAGTAATAGTAACGTGTACACTGTTATAATTATAATGTTTCTTAATATGGTAGTAGAGATTTAAGGTGTTATCTTTCTTTAACTGTTATAAATAAGTTAAATTATAAATAAGTTAGGAATAAGTTATAAATATACAGTGTCTTTGTAAATATGTTATATATTAGTGTTAAGATTAACTAAGTTATTACTTTAATAGTAAAACACAGTGCTGGTGGGGATATAAATACTGCTATCGGCTTAAGGCTTTTAAGGAGGCAGGGCCTTAAAGTGTGTAATATAGCTGACATACCACTTATACCTATCTTAGATTAAGTTAAGATAAAGTTAGTAAGTAATTAGTAACCTATTAGGGATTACTTATACTCTGCTTATAGGAAACTATTATTATAAGGTTAATGGTTATAAGATGTAAAATCTAATTAAATCTGTAAATTAAAGTTTAAGTAAGTATTACGACCTGCACCCGACACAGGCCTTAAGAGGACTGGCGCAGGTTAAGACAGAACGTATAGCAGGACGCTAATAGGTAAGGGGCGTTCTGAAGACGGCTTGTTAAGCTAGCACTTTTAGACGGGGGGGTTTAATGTCACTGTAGGTTGCTGTCACTATAATGCACAGAAGTGAGTCTGAACAGTAGGACATAAATGAATAATTAAATACTAGCGTGAGGAATTAAAGTCCCTTATAGTGGTTATAGGCATAATTATAATTATCTATACTAACTAACTAGTGGGTACCTTATACCTTGCTTGTAGTGCCGTAAGTGCTTATTATATGAGCACTTTACATTATGTAAGCGTTCTGCTTATAAGGTTTCTTCTACTTGTAATATAAGCACTTAGTATGTTACGAGCAGCACCTTATTAGTTATAAGGGCTTTGGGTCTTTACACCCCTAGCCTAGTGTATCTGGATAGTATACACTGTCCTTTTACACTATTCCTTCTGTAGGGGATTTGTCAGGCCGCCCTAGCTTAAGTGACAGCTTATAGGGTCGTTACATAATTCCCCCTTTTTAACGTTCTTTTTTTATAAAGAACTTAAAAGGTAAGTTTCTCCTTTTACCACTTTACTATGTAATAAGTGTCTAGCTTTTAGGTTTTAAAACGGGAATAGGGTAAAAGCACTAACTGCCGTTTAAACCTTACAGCTTATATATACGTATTTAGTAGTGAAATGTCCCTTTATTCTTTTTACAAATCTGCCGTTCCCCCGCTTATTTGCTAAGTCTTAAACAGGTCTGACAGTTATAACTACTATTTAAAGAGACACCGTCCTTCCTAATACGACGCTTTTAATGTAGGTAAGGTAAAGCTGAAAGCCCTTTTAGTTAAGAAGTAAAACCTTAACTTATAAGTTAAATCCACTACTTAGTAACTGTATAAGGCCATTACTAAGCTTTAAAAGGTATTAGCGCGCTTAGTGTATCTTTATAAGTAACAGTCTTAACTTAAAGACTATATGGTGAAGGTGTTTAGCCGTGAAGTGGAATTACTAGAGTTCCAGGAAGGTGAAGAGGCTAGACTGGATGCTTCTTTTAAAGATGTGGAGTCTTTTAACTAGGGGAACTTCCTAACTAGGTCTCCACTACACACGGTTACCTTATAACCTAGTTTATAAGTTTAGGTTCCTTAGGGGTCTTCTGTCACCCTAGACCCTTATCCTTTAAGGCTGGAGGGTCTAGACCGATAATTTTTTGCTTTTTTCTTTGCTAACTTCTTTCTTTTAACAGTACTTATTCCTACGTGGAGCTTACTAGGGGTTCTAGAGGCCCAGCCTCCTTATTAGGTCTAAGGTCCTTACAACCCTAGCTAAGGGTTCTGATAAATGTCCTTCTATACCTATTAAGGAGTTTCCTACCACTTCCTAAGCTTTAAATCCTATAATGGTTTTACTTTTCAGTTTAATAGTTTAAATGTTAAATCTTATCTTATTTTTCTGTTTTTAAAGTAAACTAATTAGTTTACCTCCTTAAGGCTACACTAACTGGTTTAACCTTTAATTTATGTTCTTTCTTTATAGGTGGTTTTAGTTAATCTAGATTCTTTTAGTGGAACTCCGTAATTAGGTCTAGGCACTTAAGATTTTTAACTAGTTCCCACGAATTACTTTTAAGGTTATAATTTAACCACTTAATAAGGTATTTAAATGTGTTCTTTCTCTTTCGTAAATCTACAATTTCCCTAACGTCGTATTTGTCCTTATTAGCGTCGATCTTAATCTTCTTTTCCAGAGGAACTCCCTTTAAGGCGGGTTTTAAAAGTAAGATGTGAAAAACCTTAATCCACACCTTTATACTAGCAGGTAAGTCTAGTTTGTAATTAAAGGTAGTGACTTTTTTCTTAATTTAAAACGGTCTGTACCTTTTAAAGTCGAGCTTCTTACTAAGTCGTTTTAAATGTAGGTTTTGTGAAAAAAGGTAAACGTAATCCCCCTTTTAAAGAGTTAATCCCTTAACTTATTTACTATTATAATAAAGTCCTTTCTTAAATACTAATTATTTAGTTTAGTGTTTATTAGTAAACTTTTTTATTTATTTATATGTGAACTTAAGTTTAGTTTGCAGATAGTTATATAGTTCTTACATTCAGTCTGCGTAGATTACGGCTTAAGGGGCGCTAGTAGGTGGGCCTTAATAAAGCTTAGGCTCTTTACTGTAATTAGTAAAGAATGGTAATATACCTGTTAACTTAATTAGTGTTATGTTATAAGTTATCTGTGCTGTTAGTAACAGTTTAAACTAATTATCTTATTTAAAGTTAATGTAGGTTTAAAGATACGTTATAAGTACCTAATTAACTTACTTTATTTAGCTATCTGTCTGTAAGTAAAAGGCTGTTAAAAGTTTACTTTTTACCCCCATTCTTTACATTAGTCCTTACTAGAACTTTAATATAATTAGCTTATCTTAATCTGTAATAATATTATCTAATTAAAGGTGTTATAAAATTACCTCTCTTTTAAAGATATAAGTAAGTTACTTTACTGTTATGTCCTTTAAGGTTAATATAAAGTAAGCTTACTTTATTAATCTATCGATTACTATAAGGATCTGGTTATAAGTGACTCTTATAACAGGGTCCTTAAACTTAAGTATCCCTAAAATAAAGTTAAGTAAGATTGAACTTTATAACGCCTATAATACGGGGAGTGGCTTAAAAAGTCCGTAAAGCTTATAATATTAATTCTGCTTCTAATAACAAACGTTACAGTTATTAACCACTTTTTTAACTAGCTTTTTTATTCCCAGGAAGGTATATACTTATTAGGCCTGTATAAGGGTTTTAGCTTAGCCTATATATCTTTTAAGTTGAGACTTGTGGACCTGTTAGACGTACTCCCTTTATTTATCCGGTTTATAAATGTACGGTTTCTCTTAATACCAGAGCCTTACTTTTAGTTTAAATGCGCCGTTTACGTCTTCTAGCAGCTGTTCTAACTGATAACTGGTTTTATTATAACTTAGATGCTTTAGGCACTCTTTATTACAGTCTTACAGGTGCCTGGAGAAACCTCTTAAAGGGCATTTATACTTATAAGTACCTTCTATTAACCTTTTTACTTAAAAGTCCTGTTATTATTAATAAATGTTATACTTTATTTATAAGTTTATATAAACGTTAATAGTTTATTCTAACGTCTAATTATCTAACACTTATAATGTATGTTCTAACGTGCCGTTTCCTACTTTATTAAATATAGTAATAGGGATTAAGACTAGATTAGCATCCTTATAATCCTGTCTCTAATTAAAAGTATTAACTTACTTATTATCTTTTCCTTTAACGTAATAGATCTAGAAGTGGAACAGGGCTATTAATTCTACTTACTATGCTTACTATAAGTTAAGTTCCTTAATTAGGAAATATTAAAGGTTATTATAGTCTGAAAAGACCTAGATTAGTTCTTCTATACCGTTTAAATACAGTGTTTACTTAATACAGTATTAGATAATTACTATCAGTTCCTTATTATAAATTAGGTATTATAAGGCTAATTTATAAATTCCTTTTAATAAGAAGGTAACTAAGTGGCGTTTCTTATTATCCTAGACTTAGTTAAGTTCTCTACTGATTATAAATTTTAAGGAGTCTGTTTTAACTTAAAAAGGCTTTAAGAAATCAGGGAGAGCTAAGATTAATGTTATAACGAAGGCGTGCTTAAGATCCTTAAACGCCTTTTATTATTTATTAGTTTACTTAAACGGTTTACCCTTTCCTGTAAGCTTATGTAATGGTTTTGCAATCTTTATAAAATACCTAATAAAGCATTAATAAAAGTTTATAAAGTTAATAAAGGTTTACAGCTCCTTTTAATTCCTTAGAGTAAACTAGTCCTTAACTACCTTTACCTTCTCCACTTACATTTTAAGCTTTCTAAGGGTTATTTTAAACCTTAAATAGTTCAGTTCTTAAATGTGGAAATGGCTCTTTTCTAGGTTTACTGTTAACTTCACTTTTTTAAAAGCTATTAGAACTTATTATATATACTTTTAATATTCTTTTAAAGTTTTAAAATAAATTAAAACGTTATTTAAATACATAAAGATAAACTTATTAAGGAAGGGGTGGAGAATATTATTAATAAGGCCTTAGAAAGTTATAAGGGTGTTTATTAATCCTATTAGTATGATACAGTACTGGTAATACCTATTATAAATCTAAAAAGCTGTCTTATACTTATCCTTCTCCTTTACTCTAATATAGTTAAATCCTATAGGGAAATTAAGGTTAAAGAACTAATTTACTTTAATAATCCGTTTTTATATTTCTATAATAAGTAATAGTAGGTAACGGTTCTTAATTATATCTTTATTTAATATTTAGTAATTAATAACTATATATAACTTACTATCTCCCTTCCTTAAGACAAACAGCATTAGGTACCTTACTAGGGATTAGGACTTTATAATAAACCCGTTCTTTAAGTTCTTACTAACGTACTCCCTTAAGGCCTTAGCCTATTAGGGGTTTAAGTAGTAAGGCTGGAAACTGTAAAGCTTCGCTCCCGGCTTTAACTTAATTTTATAGTCTTATAATTTATAATCCAGTAATTACGGTATCTTTTTTTAAAACAGGGTAAACTTCCTATATTCCACTAGTACTTTAAATAAGTCGACTTCTTCACTTATCTGTAAAGCAGCTTTTAACTTCTTTCTACCTTTTAAGTTATTACTTAGGCAGTATAGTAGACCTTTTAATCTTTTAACCGTTTTAGTAAACCTAACTTAAACTATACCTGGTTTTAAGGGTTTAGCGTGCTTTTAAGTGCTTTATGTATCTTTAAAACGGTTTAATATCCTTTTAGCTTTCTTTAAACAGTGATTATAGCTGGGGGACTTACTAAAGGTGAGGTAACTACTCCTTTAGTTAATTATAAGGTTATACTTCTTTAATTAGGGTAAACTTAATATTATATTATATCCTGTAACTAATATAACGTTAAAGTTTATTTATTATTTATCCCCGTCCACTTTAATTAAAAGTGGTAAGTAGTAGGTGACTTTACTATTATTATACTAATATAGGCCTCCTTCTCTATTCTAAATAGGAATAACCTCTTTATACTCTTTATTAAGGAGTTTCCTTTAATTAACTAGTAAAGGGTGTATTAAGTTAGAAGCACTCCCGCTATTAATTACTACTCTTACCCTAAACGGCCTCCCTTTTCCATTTATTATATCAACATTAACGGAATAATACTTATACTCCTTTAACATTTAAGTTATAATAATCATCTGTCTTTAAGGTCTTATCTAACCTAACCTTTAAATACCTCTCTTTCTTTTTAAGGTTTTTACTAACTAGTAAATTACTGGTTTCTAGCCTTTTTAAAGGGCCTGTAACCTTTTTTTAATTCCTTCTAGAAAAATAAGCAGCTTTAATAAACCTAACGATTAACCTTTCCTAAGTTTTTACACTTTAACGTCTAATTAATTTTAAATAGTTTAATATTTTTAAAGTCCTTAATAAGTTAATAATATACTTTATAAGACTGGATTATAGTAATATCCTTCTACTCTTAAATCCACTAATAATCTTCTTACTTTTACTACTCTTTAACTTTTCCGTTAAGGTGTAACAAACACGTTACAACTAGGCAGTTATTAAATACTCCTCCTTATTAACACATAGTGGGAGCTTAGTTAATTATAGTAACCTTCCACTTATTATTAGATTCTCTTATCGGGAAGTAGGAGACTTAATAATAGGTTAGTTCTAACTTTACCTTTATAATAACGTAATCCCGTTTCTATACGTTAGGGAAGTGGTTATAAAGGGTTTTAGGTTTATAATGCCGGTTAAAAGTGCAGTTATCGTATACGCAGTCAATCTACAGTATATCCCTATAGCTGGGATAGTCGATGTTAATTACAGGTGTTATAGTTATAAAGTACAGAATAAGAGGGGTGGCGCCCTGTTTCTTCTCTTCTTCTACCTGCCTCTAGGTTTATTATTTCTCTTAAACTTCTTCTTAAAATTCAGGTAATAATAACTTAGCTTATTCCTCTATAAAGTGGCCTTCTTTAATAAGTTAATGTTTAAGCTAATTAGTAAAGCGAACTCTATTATAGAGTTATAACTTAATTTTTACTACTCTGTCTTTAAATATTACAGTAAAACCCTTAACTTATAGGTCCTCTACTTTATTTACCAGCTTTTAATGTTTCTTTTTCAGCTCCTGGACCCTCTATTAGTGTGTTTACTTCGTGCCTTCTCAGGGGACCCTTAAGGTACCAGTCCAAGGCACACTAGCCTTAGTGTAAGGCAGCTATTTAAGTTATCCTTCTTTTAGGGAAGTGAGGGTGTTAATCTACTTAACGTGCTTAAAGTGTTTAAAAGTCTTAAAGGGTATTATTAAGAAGAACTTTTACTTCTTCAGTTTAATTCACTTAACTTATTCTTTTTTACCTTCTAAGGCTTACTTTACCGTTTAAGTGGCTTAAAGGGCTAGTTCTTCGACTCCCTTTACCACCTTAGTGATTTTTAAGTTAGGGTCTTTTCTAAATTTCTTTAATTCCTAGGTTTATAAGGTGAGGTTTTTAAAGCCTATAACAGCTAACTGGAACATTTCTTCCTAAAGTCAGTCTTTTATAACCTACACCTTTAATAATTCTAAGTTTCCACCTTAAAGTCAGTCTTTTATAACCTACACCTCTATAACTGACTTTTTTAAGACACCTTTAAGGATTAGGTATATTACATCCTGGGGTTCTTTTTCTCCTTCCTTATCTTTTAAGTTACATTTATCTATTTAAGTGTAGTCTTCTTTATTACCTGTTATCCTAACGTGGATGTCTTTTAAATTAAACTTAATATGCTTTCCTCCCTTTAGAACTGGTTTTTAACTAACTTATTTTAACAACGGGCATTACCACACTATATAGCCTTTCTTATTACAGTTAAAGTATTAAACTTAAGATAGGTTTTTAAACTGCTTTTATTACTGTTATTAAGGCTTATTACAGTTAGGTCTATTCTAACAGTTCACTATATTAATATCTATTAACTTAGGGTAGTAACCTGTTACAGTTAACTGGTTCCCCTTCTTTAGTTTATTTAACTAATAAGGGGTCCGTTCCTTCTAATAGTTCTTTTAATAATGGTAATTATAATACCGGTTATTAGCCTTAATAGCTATTTTAACTAGCTCCTGGAGGCGATCTGGGTGGTTTTCCCAGTAAAGATCTCTAATGACGTGCTCTTTTAAACTACTTTAAAACAGTATTACTAAGGCTTCTTAGCTAAGTTTAGTCTTTACAGCTTCTAATTTAAAGTGTGTGGAGAACTTAAGGATTAAGGACGTCTATCTTAGGGCTATAAGGTGCTGTTTAGCTTACCTGGGGGTGTTTAATTCTTTAAACTTAATCTAGAGTTAATTAATAAAAACGTTAAAGTTATTAAAAAGGGCTTAAGTTTTAAGGGCTTAAGTTTTAAGGGCCTCCTTATATACTCTGTTTACAGAGAGGTTATTAATTATCTTTATATAGGGTTTATACCATTAAGCAGCTACTCCATCTAGTAAGGCTCTAGCGAACCTGACCTTTCCTTCTTCCTTAAAAAACTGTTTATTATAGTAAGTGATATAGCTTTAAAGCTGGGTTATTTAAGACTCCAGTTACGTAAAGTCTCCCTTAAAGCGTAATGGTAGGGGAAGCTTTACTTATTTCTTTTATAAGCCTTTAAGGTCGTTATTTTCCAGCTTAATAACGTTAAGTTAAACTTAAAGTTTTTTAATAAGACTAATATGGCTCTTAATATCTCCGGGGAAGGTTTTATTAAGTTTTTTAACCAGTCCCTACTAGTTAAGGTTTAAGTTTTTAAAGCGTATAGCTAATTCGTTAATAATAGGGAGCTGGAGTTAAGCTTACATTTCCTTAATCTCCTTACCTTTTCCAGGGGTTAATATATTAGTGGGAGAGGGGTAGTGTCTGGGAATTTAATAAACAGCGTTTAAAACTAAAATGCTAATATTATATTACAACCTACACCTAATATAGGCCTTAAAAGGATTAGTATAGGTTAAGACAGAACGTATAACAGGACGTTAACAGGTAAGGGGCGTTTTAAAGACGGTTTATTAAGTTAGCACTCTTAGATAGGGGGGTTTAATGTCACTATAGGTTACTGTCATTATAATGTATAAAAGTGAGTCTAAATAGTAGGATATAAATAAATAATTAAATATTAGCGTAAGGAACCAGAGTCCCTTACAGTGGTTATAGGCACAACTATAGCTATTTATACTAACTAATTAGGGGGTACCTTATACCTTGCTTATGGTGCTGTAAGTGCTTGTTATATAAGCACTTTACATCGTGTAAGCGTTCTACTTATAAGGTTTCTCCTGCTTGTGATATAAGCACTTAGCATGCTGCAAGCAGCACCTTATTAGTTGTAGGGGCTTCGGGTCTTTGCACCCCTGGCCTAGTGTATCCGGACGGTGTACACTGTCCTTCCACACTGTTCCTTCTGCGGGGGATTTGTCGGGCCGCCCTGGCCCAAGTGACAGCCTGCAGGGTCGTCACACTTTACACCCCTGGCCTAGTGTGTCCAGATAGTGTACACTGTCTCTCCGTACTGTTTCTTCTGCGGGGGATTCGTCAGGCCGCCCCGGCCCAAGTGACGGCTTGCAGGGTTGTCACAATTATAAAGCAGTTAGGAAACCTTTATTAACAACCTTAACTTATACTTATTTATAGGGCTATAACTTAACACTGTAATTAAAGCTTACAGTAATGAAGAGTAAGAAAATGACTTTAATTACACTAAATCTTATAAGTATAATACGTAACTTATCCCTTATTAATTTAATTTTAACTCTTTTATACAGTTTTATTAATAATCTCTTTAACTTTTAATAAGGGCGATCTAAAGCTATAGGTAACTGAATATGTGGTTTTAAGTAATATTTTAGCCTTTAAAAAACAGCCATTTAAGGTGTTTCTCTTAGATAATATTAACAGGACTATTTAAGAGAATATTAATGATTAATCACTATCTATTCTCTCTTTAAATCTACTTTAGTGGATGAATTAAGCGTTAAAACCCTAATAAACCCTGGTCTTAGCTGTAATGCGTGGAAGAAATAGCAAGCTACTTCTTTAACTTCACATAGTGTATGTAAATAAAGTTATTTACACTATAAACCTTTTAAACTATCCTGAAATTAACTAAGGTAGTGTAATGTATATAGTTCCACTTAAAGCTATTTTAAAAGTAGCCTTAAAAAAGCCTAAAAGCTTTATTAGTATTCTTAAACTACTTATACCTTTATTAGACTTTAAATTAATTTAATTTAAGTTTAATACTACTTAAAAAGGTCCCACCCTTATAAACTTATTATATCAGATTTCCTTAATAGTGTTACTTATAATTAGTAAACCTTTTAATATACAGGTTATAAGGCTTATAAGTTTTTAAACTCTTAGTTTTAATAACCTTATTAAAAGGTTATATTTAGCTTCTAAGTATATGTAGAACAGGTATAATCCTTGATTTATTAGGATCCCTTTAGGGAAGTATTATCTTAGGCTTTTAAAGTAGTTTAAAGCTTTTAAAGAGGTAGGGTGTGTAGGGGAGAAAGTGTTACTAGGGAGCCCTCTTTTAACCCCTACCCTCCTGTTACTAAGCTTTACTACCTGATATAGAGGTGTAAATAAGTTGTGGTTAAAGATATAAGTTTACTTAATATTTACCTTGATTTATCAGCTTTAACTAACCTTTATAGAATTTTAATAGTAGATATCGTAATATAATCTAGTATATAAATTTTAATATTAGAGATATAGTTAAAAACGAATATAAGCGCTTTACGAACACTTATTATAAAAAGTTAATCCCTTATAAGTTTAAAACCTTTTAATATAAGATTGGTTTATCTATTAATAATGATAATTAAACCTTTAATAACTTAGAAGGCTGTTATATATTTAACTATAATAATTAAAGGATGGTACGTTATAGTAAGTTTAAAGTCTAACTTCTATTTAACAGTTTTACTAATTTAATTTAAATTTGGATATAAGCTACTTATAAACCCCTAATAACATTAATATTATTTAATTAAGCTGTAAAGTTCGTTTTTATTACTATATTCTAATTCTAGCAGTTTAAAACAAATACCCTTATATACTGTAAGTTTTTACTGGAATTCACCTCCATCCACCTCCACTATTAAAGGTTACCTTATTATAAGTAGTTTAAGATATTTAGAATCTTATCTTACAGATTAATAATCCATCCTTAAAGTTATATAAGTTATTTAATATTTCTTTTTTATATATAAATAATTACTAACTTTATCTTATAGGAACCTTTAAGTAAAATACTATTATACGGCAGTTTGTAAAGCTACATTAAGGTAAAACCCTTACTAACCTACACCCTAGCCTTAGTAATAACGCCCACCTATAATATCTGTTAAAAAAATAATAACTTCTTCACTTTCCACTTAACTTAATATAAAATGTAATTAAGGTAAAGTACCTAATGTATTATAAGGACGTTAGTTTTAAAAAGGTAATAAGTAAATTAATATACACTTTGGGTTTAATTTCTAACTTTTTATAGTATATTTAGTATTATTATAATAATAATATTAACTTTCTAGTTATTCTTTTCTATAAAAACTAAGCTAAACTTTAAAAGTAAGGTAAGGTACAGACTTTTAAGATTAATATAAATTATAAACACCTTAAAGAGCTATTTAAGAATAAGGTTATTATTACTTATTATAATAAGACTTTTTAATAAAGTAAGTGGTGTTTAACTTATATAATTCCTTATTAAGTTACTAACTTTACTTTTAAATGTGGTGCTTACTTAAGTAATTACTAATTCTAACATTAGTGAGATATTTAAAATTCTATTTATTAAATATTTCCTTACTTTATAAAAGATTTTTAATTATAAGCTTTAATTAAAGTATTTAGGTAATTAAGACCTTTATTCGTTTATTAAAATTACCGTTAATGCTAAATAAGGTGTTATTATTAGTAAATGATCAGTTACTAATTTAAAGTTTACTTAAAGTTAATTTATTTTAAGTTAAAGTCAGTTTTTAATAGATCTTACTAACTACTCTAACCTTAACTTCCTTTATTATTAAACCCACACGCTTTAAATTTACTATATTTACTATTAATGTAACGTATGAGAAGTATTTAATAAGGGGTTTTTAACTACTCCTAATTTAATTTACTAAAGGATAATAACACTGTTAAATACACTTAATAAGGCTGCTTTTAAGTATAAACTGGTTATTATATAAGGTATTTATAACTTCACCTTAACTACTTTTAAAGTAATATTAATAAAGTAATAGATTTTAATTGAAAATATAACTAAAAGGTTCTTAATTAGGTAAAAAATAAAGCTTTTTTAGAAGTTTACTAGTCTTTAATTTATAACTGCTTTTTAATAAATAATAAAGATTAGGATTTTTTATTTTTACACATTAATGATGTTAAAGGTATATTAATTATTTATTAACTTAATATAAAATTTTAAATCTAACTTATTACAGTTAATTATAAGGTAAGGTATTATTAAAGTAGGTATTATATATTAACTTTAGATTTAATCCGCTTTAACTTACATTTAAATAAAGAGTATCTGGCCTTAATTTACGTCTTTAAAAAGTATAAGATTTGGAAAAGCTATTATAATATAAACCTTATAAGGTAATAGGTTAATAATAATATAAAAATAAGTATAAACTCTTTAATTATTCAGGTATCCAGTTATTAACTTTATATAAGGCTTTAATAGTGGAAAGATTGTGAGAAGAAGAAACAGTTTACTTAAAGGCGTGGAAAGAAAAAGGCTTAACCTATTTAGGAAAGTAAAGAAAAGTTTACTAATAATATTAAGGTTATAAAGGATTATATTAATGTTACCTTTACCTTAATCACATTATAACCGTAATAAGATTAATTAAAAACTTATCAGTCTTTTCCACTAGAGATCTTACCTGTTTTAACATTTAACTAATCCTTATAACCCTCCTCTCTAATTCAACCTCTTCTAACAGCTATTAAAGGTAAAAAAAAGCCACATTAGTAAGCTAAAAGCTTTTTAATCTTTTAGTAATTTATTATTAATTATATAATAACCCTGTTATATCTTATACCTTTACCTCTTTATCTTTATAATAAAGTGTTGTAAAAAACGTGGTTTTTAACGTTTAGGAAGCCTTTAATAAAGACCTTTAACGTAAGAAGGCCGAATTTAAGATGTGAAGGTAATAAGAAGAGTGGGCCCTTAAAGTGGAGGAGTGGAAGCTCCAGATTGAAAAAGAGAAGATAAAGTTAGTGATGGTTTACAGAGCTTAAAAGGATTAGTTCTTATTTTATACTACTTCTTTCCTTACCAGTATTGGTTTCTTTATTTTCAACACTTTAGATGGTAGTCTTTAACAACTGCTTTAATTACACATGGGGAATTTTAAAGTTCTTGATTGCTTGGTGATAGGTCAGGTGAGCTACGTGGAGTAGGTCGGGTAAGGTGCGCGGTGTAGGTCGGGTGAGGTGTGCCAAGGCTCGCTTAACCCCTGGAGTAGGTCGGGTTGTCTGATTCCTGGTTCTCGGGCCCAAAAGAGATTGAAGAGGTGCAGATGTGCGTGAATTTGGAAGAGGTCAGATGTCGCTCAGAATTTGGGTGGGGCGTGCCGTGGATGTACCTAGGCCTGCAGCGAGGGACGGGAACGTTCTCCATTTGCGCTCCGCACATTCCAGTGACACCAAACGTGCTCTTTCCTTTCTGACGGCAACACCCACGTGGTTGGAGAAACGGCTTCACAGCGACTTCCCCACCCCAACGCATCCAGGGACATTCGCATGCGTTAAACAGCCCTCAAATTATCCCCTTCCATCCTACCATCCCACTCCACATCATGCACGTACGCCTCCCCCACAAGTCGGTACGCATCCTCTGAGTTGATCGCATCCTCCCTTTTTCTCCCTCTCCTGAATTGCCACTCTCGCCCTCTTCACCTTCATCATCCTCTTCATCCTCATCTTCATCCCACCCTTCCCCGAAAAGCTTTTGTAGCTAGCTGGGACTTCGGTGCATAGAGCTGTGACTGGATGCTCTTTCCATCGACACTCGACTCAGGTCCGCGAGTCGACTTCATTTTTCGCACCAGGGCACATTCAACTCGGAAAGTAGACACGTTCCTCTTGACAAACAAGCAATCCGAAAAAAGAAGAAGAAAAAACTGCTACCCGCGCCCACCTCAGACAGGCACCCGCTCCCGCAAACACCACATACACAGGTAGTTAGTCTCTAAAAAGAATTAAGCCTCGTCCAAGGATTGTGAGCCTGAAAGCAGGCTAGATTCACCTCTCGGCTCACATTCAGCTCACCATGCCACGAAATGATCACGTTTCTAGTTCGCCTTGGCCGTCCAGGCCCTCCTTTCTCACAGCTGCTGAGGCAGTTTGCGCCGCGCCACAAGCCACCATTGTTATTGGTTGCCCGAAAAACACACCTCCCGACCAGGTCATGGACGTCAGCTCCAAGGCGGACAGAATTTACATATAATTCACGCACGGCCAAGGACAACTCGGAGCGCCTACTCCATCAGCCTCGCGGTTCGACCCATAAACTGCCTTGATCCGGACGGCGCCCAGGGTCCCCTAGCGGTGTGGTGTTACGTTGTGATTGGTGGCTGTTATGTAGTGTTGGGCTAGATCGCCGAGATACGGCAGGCTGTGTTCGCAGGGCACACGACAAGCGACTCAGCCCGCTCCCAGCGTCAAGCTCTCATCGACAAAATCCCTCATTCGCGTTTTACTATCCAGTCTAACGAGCGCGTAACTGGTAGGCGGCTACCGATGGGAACAAACCAGCTCTTTTGCTGTCTGCTATACAAAATCTACTGATTGCCCAGATGCCCCATTTGCATAAGGGTTGTATCCAGCGTTGGTGCAGTGTGTGCGAAGATTGGGCGGGACGAACGAAGCTGAATTTGGGCCCAAATTGGTGCGTAGCTGCAAGGCTAGTCACTAGCGTGCGAACTATTGAACGCCGTGGCGTTCGATAGTCCCTTGATCGAAGAGTCTGAGTGAGGCTGATCAACGTGGCGTTTTTCCGGGGGGTTGGGGGATTTGGAACACGACGGTGATAAAGGAGTCTCTCATCCCATTACTTGCTCTAGTTCGTCCGCCATTACTGCGGATCCAGTATTATTCCAGAAAACAGACGCCATCCACCTCTTCAAGACAGCTCTTTATCCAAATATGAACCAGTTATTGCCAGCCTTCTTCCTCCTTGTTTTGTGCCTCTCTAGTGGTCTTGCCGATGGCCTCGTTTCCCACCCTAAAGCTGATAAGCTTATCGCTATTGCGCAACGGGACACGGAATTCGTGCCGAGGACTCTGAACAAAGCCACTTGCCAGGTGACTTCTCTCTTGATATCATGTCTTGCAGTTTTTGTGCTGAACAGGGCTGTAGTGCGTCGTCAACGCCTTTGCGAACCTGGCATGCCAGTACTGCAGTGTGGCAGCCACGGGAAGTTGCACGTGTACCGGCGGCGTTGCGGTGGGATGCTCTGCGAATATTGCCACATGCCAGGTTGCTAGCTACGGTTCAGGCGGAAACGGTTGTTCGATTACTGACACAGCCATCGCTTGCTCTGATATTGGTAAGAGCTCTAGGTGATCGGATGTCAAGTCTACAGCAGTGCGCTTACACGGATTCCTACAGACGCAAGCCCGGGCTCGGGATCGGGATCGGGAGCAGGACCGGGAACTTCAACATCGACTAGCAGTACAAGCTCGAGCACCGCCAAGTCTGGAGTTTCCACCACCCGCGCGGGCTTTGGCTTGGTCATGCTTGCTGTAACTGTTGCAGGGACAGCAGTGTTTGGATGTCGTAATTAGATTCTTTTAGCATTTCTTTTTGACACACCTCTCTCCGTGCGCGACCATGGAAGATGCAGTTGTGGCTAAGCCCTGTGGAATGTCTTTCAGATATATATCAAGTCTCCTCTCCAATCAAAAGCAAAACTGTCGGCCTCGGAAGCTTTGTGACTGACATCGTACTTAGTGGATATCATCTCGACTAACCCTGGCGGTTGAGAAACTAGGCGACAACGCCATGGATGAAGCGTCAACTTTGAGAAGTAGCAGCACGTCTCCTGACCGGACTACAGGGGACATTTTAAGTCCCATCTTCTACTATCAAACAGGGCGACTGATAGTCTGGCTGTTGCTGAGGTTCAAACATCCCAGTTCTGTCAGCGTATATGGGGATGCATAGTACGGAGGTTTCCGGCTTGGCATGAGCGCACCATAAGCAGAGATTTCCACAGACCTCCAACAGATTGAAGATCGATCAATACAATCAACCATCACTCCAACAATTACGGCTCCAACTGCTAGATTCTGACACGTTGCACAACCCAACCCAACTTCAACCCGTCCCGTCCCGTCCCGTCCAATCCTGGTATCACCCAAAGAATCCAACTAAAGAACGCCAACTATTCCCCAGTGTTTACCTCAAAACCACGTCGCCGCTCCCCCGGACGCCTCATAGTTTACCGTTCAAAACGGCCCTCGTCCAACTTCCTATTTATGTGCTCAGCCAATGAATAGCCCAAATTCTGGCAAGCTGGAATACGACCCAAAATTGAGACTACGGGCATATACCGGTACATGGTGTGGGATAGTACATAGTATCATGGCTCCAAAACTGGAGCAGTATTTAGTATACTAGAACATAATATGATTATAGTATATAGTTTACTAGCACTTAAAATATACCAGTACATGATATACTAGCCCAGAACATACCAGTACCTAACATACCAGGATAAAATATGGCTTCTCTTAGGGGTGCACCCCCCAAAATCTTAGTGGTGCACAACCTAAGGGTTAGGGTTTTGTATGTAGAAAAATTTGATGGCCCCAGCGCCCATTCTGTGCGTTTCTAAATGTGACATCTTGTGACGACCCTGCAGGCCGTCACCTGGGTCGGGGCGGCCCGACTAATTCCCCGCAGAAGAAACAGTGCCGGAAGGCAGTACGTACGGTACTGCGCACTGGGCTAGGGGTGCAAAGACCCGAAGCCCCTACGACCAATCAGAAAGTGCTCTGTCGCTCTGCGTGCTCTGTCACAGAGCAAGAGAGCAGACAGAGAGCAGACAGAGCAAGGTACGAAGTACCCCTTAGCTAGTTAGTATAGATAGCCATGGTTGTGCCCACAACCACCGTGAGGGACTCTGGTTCCTCACGCTAGTATTCAATGATTCATTTGTGTCCTACTGTTCAGACTCACCTCTGTACATTATAGTGACAGCGACTTACAGTAACATTGAACCCCCCGTCTAGGAGTGCTAGCTCAACAAGCCGTCTTCGGAACGCCCCCTACCTGTTGGCGTCCTGCCATACGTTCTGTCTTAACCCGCGCCAGTCCTCTCGAGGCCTGTGTCGGGTACAGGTTGTAATACATCTCCCAGCATTCTCGACTTTCGCTAGGCGCCTTAACACCAACAACGGTTCGTCGCATCGCTTTCATACGTTATATATCGCTAATATGGTGGCTTTAAAGTACCCGAAGGCCTTTTACTACATCTAAAACCCTTACGCGGTTAAGGCGCGCCGGCGTAAACATTTACGACGATGATAAGTAATAACGGGTAAGGCAGCAGCGACAGCCGAATCGAAAGCCCTAAAATCTACTACTACAGCGACTTAGACTTCGATAACGCTCCCTAATAGCCTCAGGCTGCACGTAAGGGCTCCTATAAAGAAGAAGGATAAAAATTCCAGGCCGTTAAACGATTACGAAAAGGAGTGTTCTTTCAGGGCCTAGTATAGTCTACCCTACCACCACACAATCTACACACGACTTAAGGGCTCTACGTAGCTATAGTGTAACCTTATTAGCATCTTAAGCCAGCCCTAATAAGTACTTATTATTTATTCTACATCTATTTCTAACTATTTTAAGATATAAAGACCCTTACCTGTAAATCTACAATGTAAAGGCTGTTACTTCCCAAAAATCCACGGTACGAAAGCGACTTAAAAAGACGGTCTCCAGGCCTGTTACAGGTAACTACAGCGCTCTTTAGCCCAGTATTTGTCGTTAAGTATCGGCTATAGAGATAAAAGTCTCCCCTTAACTGTGTAATTAAGTTAAACGGAAGGTTATAACCCGTGGTAGTCGTATCAGGGGCACCCCCAGCCCTGAACTAAGCCTTAAGGCGGAGCCGGAGCCCTAAGCTTAGCCTCCGGCTCAGCCGCACACCCTCCTAATAATTAAGAGCAAAAGTCGCCCTTTACTACTATCTATCAGCCTAAGGATAGTACAAATAAGTCCAGGAAAAGGGCTGTAAAGGGTGCCCTTGCCAAAAAACGTATGGGAGAATCGGAAATCTTCCCTAAGGCTCCTAATAAGACAACACGCAGCGGTAGGCTTATACGCACGCCTGCAAGGCTGAAGGATTAAGGGTTGGAGGGTTGTGGTTATTTCACTCCATGGCGCGGATTTGTGAACACTGTCATTTGCATTTGAACGCTATGTTTTACTATAAATTTCTCCATACAGAACCTTAACCCCCAGTAAGGGGGTGCACCCTTAAGAGAAGCCTAAAATATACTGGTGTGTGTAGCTTACTAGTATATGATAGACTAGTTTAGAAGCTGTCCGATTCCAACAGCCTCGGCTCTCGCTATAGACACGTACTTCAATTTTCGGGCGCTGGCGAGTGGTCCGACGCAGCTCGGCGCTCTGGCGAACATAGCCTTGCAGATAAGCACGTAACAGTGAGTGGATGGGTACTTAGCGAGATCAGGAAGGTCGCTACAGTGTAGAAGTCGTTGAGTGTCGTAGCACTTGGTGCACGAGGTACCTAAGAGACAGAACAGGCGAGAAAAATAAGTTGCGACACCCTCCATTGGTGCTGAGCGTGAGCACAAGACCTGGGCCCAATTCTCGGCTCCACAACGACTTCACTTCGTCGCCCAAGGACTGGGCATACAAAGTACGGGCTGGCAGTCCCAAAACACGGCCTCTGCCTTTCAGCCAATCATAGTACGAATTCTGTCTGCCCCGTTCGTGCAGCTGTGCCAGATGTCCGCAGCTGCCGGGCCTGTGCTGAGCTGATCCGGGGGTGCTCTGTGCCAAGACTATGGCTCTGCATAGAACAGAACGATGACTACAGATCACCATTGTAAATAGCATCGCCAATGCGGCAAGAAGGTCTCCTTTGTCCCCTTATTCAGTAATGATAATAACACTACTTTGCAGTACTTACACTGAGATATCCTTGGACTATCTACGATCTTGTGATCCACTGTAAGGAAATACCCCTGGCACTCCACACACCACACACGACCCCTAGCGCACCAACCAACACCTGGTATTTTAAACCACGGCCCTCGCCCACCTCTCGACTCAGGCCGGGTTAAAATCTTTTCGATTCTTGCTCGCTGCCAGTATGCCCACCTTGATCCGGCGTACATGCCTTTCCTCACACACACTTTGGAATCCGAATATAATATACATGATTTATCGACATGTTAAAATTGCAGGTTTTTCTTCTCCTGTAGTTGGAGAAGGAAAACGCAAATAAGTGGTAGCGATGACGGCCCCAAAACAGGGTCCTCGTAGCTCCAACGCCATTTTAGACATGTGGCAACTGCAGCCGAGGCAGCCCAGAACAGTGACCCCCTCGCTCAGTTCCGAAGAAGGAAAGGGAAATTCGTAGTGTTGATTTTAGGGTAAGTGAACTGGCTGTTGCATGACCCCTCCCCTTCACCGGTCAGCTTCAGCACATTACATTGCTTTCATCGACTTCAATACAAAACAATGGCTGGCACTGGACCTGACAGCAATGACGGCCCGGCGGAAGCAATCGAAGAGGATATTCTGTTCTCATGCGGCGCCCATCACCTTCACGAACAAGGCCTAGCAACTGACAGTCCGCACAAAAACGCACGCGCAAACATATCGGTGGTTCTGGATCAAAGTGGACCCTGGACAAATAGGATCACTGGGCACATTCGTATCCCTGTGGTGTTTCATGTGGTTTGGCACACGTAAGCCCAAAAAAACCTCTATAGAACAAAATTGAAAGTCAGATCGACGCTCTGAATAGAGACTTCAATTTTCTGAACAAGGACATTGAGGACGTGCCTTCGCGTTGGCGAGATCGCGTTGGCAACCCCAACATTACCTTAGTTTTTTTCCTCACAAAACGAGATGCTGCAGGCAACGAACATGACAGAGTAGTCTGGGCTTGGACAAACAGACCAAGCCCCAGCATGCTCTTTTCATCTATTACAAGGTAGTGACAACCATGAAAGTGGCACTGTAGCACTTCCGTCTCAAGGTTTAGCAAGCAGACCAACAGTCGAATGAAACTTGCCAAAAGCGGATCCCCAGGCTGGGACAGCAGTCGATTCCTCAACATCTGGGTCTGCAATTCAACAGGTCTGTGCAGCTATACAACCTTTCCAGGCTGAGATCCTGCAACGGTTGGAGTAATTATCCAATGGGACTATTTTGGCCCTTTTGGAAAGAACATCAACCCAAGGTACAATTTGGGTAGGACGACTTGTGCATAAGGTAGGCCATTGCCTAGACCTATAGCCACAATTTGGATAAACGGCAGGATTCGATCTCTGACATCCCACGCGTCCCAGTCGGAGGTAAAAACTTCGGAAAGCCTCTTTACCCGAAGATCAGCCTTGTGAGACTTCCACCCTCTGAAGAGCCAGCAGACGTCTTTTGAGCGGAGCCATAACAAATCGATATACGCGCTGCTGGGTTGGTACCGAAACGGCTCTACAGTTCTAGCAGCAATCAGAACTACAACAGCATCGCCGCAGACGACCACCATTCAGGTCACAAACAACACAGGGAACTTGGATTCCGCCATCACATCAATCAAGACCAAAGTACCTGACCAGTCTTCTGAAGACATCGTCTATGCGCTCGCTCGAGAAGAAGGCTTCGAGCATCTAAGCTTGTTAGCTATTTGACGCAGAGGCGGCACATCAGGTTTTGTCCAAGTTCAGGTGTTTTCGCAATGATGGATACGACAAAGGATGGAAGGCCAGGTTGTCAAATTCAACCGACTGTTTAGGTAAGCAGCGGTAGCGCGGCTGGTCCGCGCTTTACGTGCTCACGGTTGCTCTGCGAGCTTCTCTCCAATACAACTCTCTTCACGGCTTCCAATTACTGCGTTTCTGGTGACCACGTTGAATTCAACACAGGTCTGGTTGCTATTAAGTCTAGAAGTGAAAAAGTTGAACGGATTGTTCTGATGACATTCATAACATAAAACATTGGCGATGCTCAGCTCACTGTTTCTACACTCTTCTTGACCCTGAACATAATGTGTAGCTACGCCATGGGTTGGTCACTGCGGGGATTTTCTTATTTACGCTTAGCAACCCCAATGCACCGTTTGCTCCAAGGGGCAGTGGTAAAGATGACCCCGTCCCGACCGAGCCCATTACCGACCCAGAGACCGCTGAGCCTGCGTTGCCCATTGAATATCCATAGTTAGCTGAGGTCCCGACACCAGTGGAACCTACGCCGCCGGCCGAGGATAACATCACCGCCAGGGATGAGCCACTTTCTGTAGGACAACGAAGCCTCACAAGGCAGTACTGTATTGAATGAGCTGGTGACCTTTCTCGTTTTGTCATGCCAACGTCATCTTGGCCTCGCCTATTTTCAAAGGCAATGGTTTCCGGAGGCTGGAAAGAAAGAACCAAAGATAATGGGCTGTTTCGAGAAGACGCCAAAGGCTGCGATACAGAGGTTTGGATGATCGTCATGAATGTTCTCGACAGCCATTATGAAGATTGGGTGTTCTAGAAGGAGAGGTAGGGGGTTATCGGTTTCCTGAACAAGAGGTTACTCTGGTGTGGGCTTGGCCAGAATTTTTGTGGTCGTGAGCGAAAGAAGTAGCTCTTTTGTATGGGCCATGGCGATGGCGTCGCTGCTGGTAGGTTCGGCGCTGCCGACACCGAATCCAGTGTAAAATGTTATCTGACAGAAGGCCCTGGAAGGCGCTAAATCTATGGATTTGCAAAACGTGGCCACGGCTACGCAAACTAACGTGCAACGGGCTGCCAAAATCCACATCCATAAATCGGGGGCTCTCTGGCAAAACGGCAGACCGCGAAATGCATGGTCGGGTTTACGTTCATACGCCCAAAATGCATTTTCTGCCATGTTATTTTTGTTTTTAAAATCCCTGCGAGCTACCGTACTACTAATCATTCTCAGACAATAAAAGCAGGCTTTCCTCGTCAATCCTTGCTCTTAGGCACCCCAGCCAGCCCCCTATAGTCCTCGGCCAGCTTCGTCCCGACTATCTTAAGCGGTTCCGCCTCCTGTAAAAAGTAGAGCATGTGCGCCTATTCCGTCGAGCTCGTATTACGCCACGTATGCATCGTGGCGCGCTGGACGGCAAGGTCGCCGCATTTCAGCAGCCGCAACTCGCCCAAGTCCAACATTACCTCTATCTCGCCCTCTAGCACCACGCCATAGTCCAAGCTGACGGTTCGGTGTATGGGGTTTGTCGCCCCGGGCGGCATGTCGATATATCGAGTTATTGTGCTGCTTATTTGTTGTATCTCGTGTTAGTAGATTGTAAATTAAGAAAGTTGGCGACTTCCCGTACCGGGGATGATAATTCCGGGAGGGTTCTCCAAATACCTGGCGTATACCTTAATATTATTACTATTAGTAAGAGGCATAGGTGTTTTATTAATGTAGTACTTAAGTCGGAACAGGGTGGGTGTATTAATAATCTTGCTGGGGAGGTCCTTGAGTATTACTAATGAAAAGACGGACTTACCTTTACCGTTATGGTTGGTAATGACGCGCTGGATGGGGTGGAGGTTGTTGTCTTTCCAGGGGTATTTTTGGGGCTCTGCCATGGTTGTTCCAGTTGTATGGAGAGGTGTGGTTGTATTTTGGTGTCTGGTCTCCCGTTCTTTGGAATCTCTAGGTTGGGGCCGATAAGGCATATAAAGGCGTTTGGAAATGAAAGAACGCCGGATGTAGCCTCTCGCCGCTCCGCTGGGCGTGGCCTAATAATGATTATGGTCTGATTGTCGACTCATATTTACACCTAAAAAGGCTAAGATAACTAAGTCCTGCGCAGATATTAGCCGCCTGCGCACCATAAAATGCACGCAGTACACTGGCCATCACATCGCGCACGCGCGCGCCGTATTGGTGTGTATCTTTGGGCTGCACCAGTCTACTTGGATAACCGTTTTTCCAGCACTTTTAACTTAATCGTTAACTTATCATTTCTCAACATAACCCAGTTTAAACAAACGTCCCCCACCTGCGCTTATTATACGTACCTTTATACTGCTCACACACCGCGCGCTTTAGACTCCTCTTAAACTATGTCGAATCCCCTCACAATCGTTATTATTGGCTCGGGGATAAACGCATTGGCGGCCGCCATCGCCCTTCATTATTAGGGCGATAAGGTTGAGGTTTATTTCTTGGTTTAAACCCTATTGGAGATGCCGGCTAACAGACACATAGGGGAAACCCTACGAACAACCACCCAGTTATCACCAGGAGGAAAATAACGTAGTATATCTTGGCTTAAACTCAAATGGCCTGATGTGATAATAGGGTCTTCTTGCTAAGACCTTTAAAGGGCGTAAAATGTAAACGTGTGTTAACCTCGATCTAGCTGGAAATTTGTCCCAGGAGTATAATTTTTCCCCCTTTAAGTAAAAGTGGTAGTATCTATGGTATATTGTCTCCCAGGTGTGTCTATTCAAGAGGTTATGGGAGGCTGTAATAGCTTAAAACAGAAAGGGTATTCCCGTGGTTGTGTACACGGTTGTTAAGATTGTTAGTATTAATTACGAGGCAGGCCGTCTGGTTCTGGTGGATGGGGCTTTAATGTCTGTAAATATACTTATTGGTGCTGATAAAGCACGTGTAAATACTTAACTCTGAGTATTAGATATTAAGTTTTACTAGTTAACTAGCTTATATTTAAAGTCTAGAACGAGGGAGATAGCCCTGGGTAGTGACAGATTTAAGCCTTCTAGTGCCGGGGAAACGATTATCTCTTTTTTGATTCCTTACTGTATTAAAAGATGCCGTAACGCACCCACTATTAGATTGTTACTGTATCCTTACGATATGGAATGGTAGTGATTAGAGGATTAATTTATATAACCTTTTAAGTAAGGAAATGTTATATTTTAAGGTAGTTTATATTAAGCTACGTACCTCTTTTAAGTCTAGCGCCTTGTAGCTAGTTAAATTACTTTAGGGGTTTAACCCAGTTTTGTAATAGCTGGTTGAAAAGGCTGATCTTGCAGTACTGTAAGCTCGTTAGAACCTGGACAGGGAAAAATCGACATAATAGGTAAACGGGAAACTTACGCTTTTTAAGGACGCCACTTACTTATTTATTTCTTGTAAGTATTTATCCCCGTATTCTTAATAGCTTATATACTTTTTATTTATTTTAATGCCTACTTCCCGCCTGAAGTGTAAGGGTAAGGTGTAGCTTAGGCTATTGAGGACGCTGTAGCGCTTGTTACTGTTTTCCCCGCGGGAACTGACTCTGAGTAAGTGCTAGATGTGACGACCCTGCAGGCCGTCACTTGGGCCGGGGCGGCCCGACGGATTCCCCGCAGAAGGAACAGTGCAGAGAGACAGTACGCACGGTACTGCGCACTGGGCCAGGGGTGCAAAGACCCGAAGCCCCTACGACCAATCGTTGAGTGATCACTCTGATCTCGCCAAGAACACGGTGATCACAGTGATCAGAGGCATTCTGATCACTCTGATCACTCCTCGTGTTGAGTGAGCACAGTGATCAAAGGTACTAGGTACCTCTTAATTAGCTAGTATAGATAGACATGGTTGTGCCCACAACCACCGTGAGGGACTCTGGTTCCTCACGCTAGTATTCAATTGTTCATTTGTGTCCTACTGTTCAGACTCACCTCTGTGCATTATAGTGACAGCGACCTACA
>Ga0247758_1000687_pt1 | contig 29509 bp, 1 predicted proteins | sample UWRJL156409C4_FD_180950 | JGI IMG/M metagenome (GOLD analysis project Ga0247758, IMG submission 180950) | Plant litter microbial communities from Arlington Agricultural Research Station in Wisconsin, United States - UWRJ-L156-409C-4 | ecosystem: Environmental > Terrestrial > Plant litter >... | reverse complement strand
CTAAAAGAAACCAGACCAATTAAAACCTCCTGTAAAAAAAAAAAAAAAACATAAGGCAAAGGTTAAACTAATTAGTGTAACCTTAAGGAGGTAAATTAACCAGTTCACTTTAGAAACAGAAAAATAAAGATAAGATCTAATATCTAAACTACTAAACTGAAGAGTAAGACTACTACAGGACTTAAAACCTAAGAAGCGGTAGGAAACTCCTTAATAGGTATAGAAGGACATTTGTCAGAACCTTAACCAGGGTTAAAAGGACCTTAGACCTAATAAGGAGGCTGGGCCTTTAAAGCTCCTAATAAGTTCTATATAAGAATAAGTGCTGTTAAAAAAGGAAGTTAGTAAAAGGAAATAAATAAAAAGTTACCTTAGACCCTCTAGCCCTAAGGGGTAAGGATCTAAAGTGATAAAAGACCCTTATAAGACTTAAACTTATAACCTCTTACTAAAGGAAGTAAGCATGCTACTATTACGTTAAGGAAGCCGCTTTCATTTAGTTAAAAGGAAAGAATAACGAATTAAGTTATAAGGTAACCACGTACAGTAAAGACCTAGCCAGGAAGTTCCCTTAGTTAAAAGATTCCCCATCTTTAGAAAGGGCGTCCAGTCTAACCTCCTTACCTTCCTGGAACTCTAACAGTTCCACTTTATAATTAAACGCCTTTATGGTACGATCTTTAAGTTAAGACTGTTACTTATAAAGGCGCGTTAAACGTATTAATACCTTTTAAAGCTTAACAGTGGCCTTATATAACTGTTAGGTAGCGGATTTAACTTATAAGTTAAGGTCTCGCTTCTTAACTAAGAGGGCTTTCAGCTTCACCTTACCTATATTAAAAGCGTTATATTAGGAAGGACGGTGCCTCTTTAAGTAATAATTACAGCTGTTAGACTTATTTAAGACCTGGTAAATAAGTGACCTGGTAAATAAGTGGGGGGACGGCAGACTTATAAAAAGAATAAGGGGACATTTCGCTATTAAATACGTGTGTGTAAGCTGTAAGGTTTAGATAGTAATTAACACTTTTACCCTATTCCCGTTTTAAGACTTAAGAGCCAGATACTTATTATATAATAAAGTGGTAGAAAGAGAAACTTACTTTTTAAATCCTTTATGGAAAAAGAACATTAAAGAGGGGGAATTGTATAATAACCCTATAAGCTGTTACTTAGGCTAGAGCGGCCTGATAAATCCCCTGTAGAAGGAACAGTACAGAAAGACAGTATATACTAACTGGGTGTACTGGGCTAGGGGTGTAAAGACCTGAAGCCTTTATAACTAATAAGGTGCTGCTTGTAGTATATTAAGTGCTTGCTTTATAAGTAGGAGAAACCTTATAAGTAGAATGCTTACATGGTGTAAGGTGCTTACATAATAAGCACTTACAACCCTATAAGTAAGGTATAAAGTACCTTTTAGTTAGTTAATATAAATAGCTATAATTATGCCCACGATTACTGTAAGGGACTCTAGTTCCTTACACTAATATTTAATTATTTATTTATATCTTACTATTTAGACTTACCTTTATGCATTATAATAATAACAACTTACAGTGACATTAAACCCCTGTTTAGGAGTGCTAGCTTAATAAGCCGTCTTTAGAATAACCCTTACCTGTTAGCGTCCTGCTATACGTTCTATTACAACCTGTACCCGACATAGGCCTTAAGAGGACTGGCACGGGTTAAGACAGAACGTATAGCAGGACGTTAACAGGTAAAGGGTGTTCCAAAAACGGCTTATTAAGCTAGCACTTTTAAACAGGGGGTTTAATGTTACTGTAAGTCGCTATTACTATAATGCACAGAGGTGAGTCTAAATAGTAGGATATAAATGAACAATTAAATATTAATGTAAGGAATTAAAGTCCCTTACGGTGGTTATAGGTATAACTATAACTATCTATACTAACTAGCTAAAGGTACCTTATACCTTACTTAGTGGCTTATTACTTAATAAGGAACTGAGTAACTTATTACTAAGTACCTCTTACTTAAAGGTCTTATAAACGTTTAATAGGTAAGCATTTCTGTTAAGACTGAGCAGTTACTGGTTAGTCGTAAGGGCTTTAGGTCTTTGCACCCCTAGTTTAGTGTGCAGTACTGTGTGTACTATCTTCTTACACTATTCCTTTTATAGGGGATCTGTTAGGCCGCTTTAGCTTAAGTGACGGCTTATAAGGTCGTTATACGATTCCCCCTCTTTAACATTCTTTTCTTATAAAGAACCTTAATAAGAACGTTCCTTCCTTCTTAATGTAATTATACTTACTAACTGTGTGTAAAAGTACACTTTAAAAAACAGTACCTTTTATCACTGTAACCTTATGGACTTTATTTCGACTTTTAGATTATAAATGTCGCCTTATAGTTATTATTTTTTAAAATCGCTTTCCTATCTTATTATTACACGATTAGATAGTTACTCTAAATACTTACTAGTAAGGGTTTTGTCTTTATATAACACGTTTAGTTATAGTAACACTTTCCTTTAACAGTTTCTTTCTAAGAAACGTTACTTTAATACTAAATATAACGCTGTTATGTAAAATTTAAAGCTGAAAACTTAAGAGCTTTACGAAGCTATTACCCGTCTTAACTGGATTAAAGTCTAGCGCTGCAGGACGGAAGAGTAAGCTTTTTCTGCGTTTAGCTAGGAGGTAAAGGTCTTCCGTTTCTAGGAGTAAGAGGAGACTTATTTAGCTGCTCCTCCTAAAGCTAGTAAGTCCTTTAACTAAGGGGGCTTTCTAGTAGGAATACCTGTTAGTTCTTTCTCCAGGGGGTTACCTTAACTGATAACCTCTTCTTAACCTAGTTCGTCGTTCTTTTTTTTTTACAATGGTTTATAGGTTTAAGTTCTTTAAGGGTCTTTTATCGCCTTAGATCCTTACTTCTTAAGGCTAGAGGTCTAGATTGATAATTATTTTTCTTTTACTAACTTCTTTCTCTTAACAGTACTTATTCCTGTGTAGAGCTTATTAAAAGCTCTTAAAGGCTTAGTTTCTTTATTAGGTTTAAGGTCTTTTTAACCTTTAGTTAACGTCCTGATAAATGTCCTCTTATACTTATTAAAGAGTTTCCTACTGTTTCTTAAGCTTTAAGTCCTGTAGTGGTCTTACTTTTTAGTTTAGTAGTTTAGATATTAAGCCTTATCTTATTTTTTCTGTTTTTAAAGTAAACTAATTAGTTTACCTCCTTAAGGTTACACTAACTGGTTTAACTTTTATCTTCCGTTCTTTCTTTATAAGTAGTTTTAATTAGTTTAGATCTTTTCAGTAGAACTTTATAATTAGGTTTAGGTATTTAAGGTTTTTAACAGGCTTTTATAAGTTACTTTTAAGGTTATAGTCTAACTATTTAACAAGATATTCAAACGTGTTCCTTCCCTTTTATAAGTTTATAACTTCTTTAACGTTATACTTATCCTTATTAGTATTAATCTTAATCTTCTTTTCTAAAGGAACTCCCTTTAAGGCGGGTTTTAGAAATAAGATGTGAAAAACCTTAGTCCGCACCTTTATGTTAGTAAGTAAGTCTAGTTTGTAATTAGAGGTAGTGATTTTTTTCTTAATCTGGAACGGTCTGTACCTTTTAAAGTTAAGCTTCTTACTAAGTCGTTTCGAATGTAAGTTTCGTGAAAAAAGGTAAATATAATCCTCTTCTTAAAGAGTCGGTCCCTTAACTTATTTATTATTATAATAGAGTTCTTTTTTAAATACTAGTTACTTAATTTAATATTTATTAGCAAACTTCTGTATTCGTTCGCGTGTGAACTTAAGTTTAGCTTACAGGTAGTTATGTAATTCTTACATCCGATCTGCGTGGACTACGGCTTAAGGGGCGTTAGTAAGCGGGCTTTAACAGAGTTTAAACTTTTTACTATAATTAGTAAAGAATAGTAATATACCTGTTAACTTAACTAATGTTATATTATAAGTTATCTATACTATTAGTAATAACTTAAGTTAATTGTCTTATTTAAAGTTAATGTAAGTTTAGAGATACGTTATAAGTATCTAATTAACTTACTTTATTTAGCTATCTGTCTGTAAGTGGAAGGCTGTTAAAAGCTTACTTTTTATACTTATTCTTTACATTAATCTTTACTAAAACTTTAACACGATTAGCTTATTTTAATCTGTAATAATGTTATCTAGCTAAAGGTATTATAAGATTACCTCTTTCTTAAAAATATAAGTAAGTTACTTTACTATTATGTCCTTTAAAGTTAGTAAAAAGTAGGCTTATTTCGTTAATCTGTCGATTATTATAAAGACTTAGTTATAAGTAACTCCTGTAATAAGGTCCTTAAACTTTGGAATCCTAATGACGAAGTTAAGTAAGATAGAGCTTTATAACGCTTATAGTATAAGGAGTAATTTAAAAAGTTTATACAGCTTATAATATTAGTTTTACTTTTAATAATAAGTATTATATTTATTAATTACTTTTTTAACCAGCTTTTTTATTCCCGGGAAGGTGTATATTTACTAAACTTACGTAAGGGTTTTAACTTAGCTTATATATCCTTTAAGTTAAGACTTATAAACCTGTTAGACGTACTCCTTTTACTTATTTAAGTTATAAATATACAGCTTCTCTTAATATTAAAGCTTTACTCTTAGTTTAGGTATACTGTTTATACCTTTTAACAGTTATTCTTATTAATAACCAGTTTTATTATAGTTTAGATACTTCAGGCATTTTTTACTATAATCTTATAAGTGCTTAAAGAAGTCTCTTAATAGGCACTTATATTTATAAGTACCTTTTACTAACTTTCTTACTTAAAAGTCTTATTATTATTAATAGATATTATACTCTGTTTATAAGTTTATATAAACGTTAATAGTTTATTCTAGTGTTTAGTTATCTAATACTTATAATGTGTGTTTTAATATACTGTTCTCTGTTTTGTTAAATATAATAATAAGGATTAAGACTAGATTAATATTCTTATAGTCTTGTCTTTAGCTAAGAGTATTAGCTTACTTATTATCTTTTCCCTTAATGTAATAGATTTAGAAGTAGAATAGGGTTATTAACTCGGCCTACTGTATTTACTATAGATTAAGTTCCTTTATTAGGAAGTATTAAAGGTTATTATAATCTGAAAAGACTTAAACAGGTTCCTTTATACTGCTTAGATACAGTACTTACTTAGTAAAGTACTGAATAATTACTATTAGTTCCTTATTATAAATTAGATATTATAAGGCTAGGCTGTAGATTCTTTTTAATAAGAAGGTAATTAGGTAATGTTTCTTATCGTCCTAGACTTAGTTAAGTTCTCTGCCGATTACGTACTTTAAAGAGTCTGTCTCGATTTAGAAAGGTTTTAAGAAGTTAGGAAGGGCTAAAATTAGTGTTATAATAAAGGCGTACTTAAGGTCTTTAAACGCCTTTTACTATCTATTAGCCCACTTAAACGGTTTACCTTTTCCTGTAAGCTTATACAGTAGTTTTACAATCTTTGTAAAGTTTTTAATAAAGTACTGATAAAAGTTTATAAAGCTGATAAAAACTTATAACTCTTTTTAATTCTTCAGAGTAAGTTAGTCCTTAACTGCCTTTACCTTCTCCACTTACATTTCAAGTTTCCTAAAGGTTACTTTAAACCTTAAATAATTTAATTCTTAAACGTGGAAGTGGCTTTTTTTTAAATTTACTGTTAGCTTTACTTTTTTAAGAGCTATTAAAACTTATCGTATATACTTTTAATATTCTTTTAAAATTTTAAAATAGATTAGAACGTTATTTAAATATATAAAGATAAACTTATTAAGGAAGGAGTAAAGAATATTATTAATAAGGCCTTAAAAGGTCGCAGGGATATTTATTAATCTTATTAATATAATATAGTACTGGTAATACCTATTATAAGTCTAGAAAGCTATCTTATACTTATCCTCTTCCTTTACCCTAACGTAATTAAACCTTATAGGGAAATTAAAGCTAAAGAATTAATTTACTTTAATAATCTATTCTTATATTTCCGTAATAAGTAATAATAAGTAACGATTCTTAATTATATCCTTATTTAACGTTTAGTAATTAATAACTATATGTAATTTACCATCTCCCTTTCTTAAGATAAATAACATTAAGTACCTTATTAGGGACTGGGACTTTATAATAAATCTATTCTTCAGATTTTCATTAACGTACTCCCTTAAGGCCTTAACTTATTAAAGGTTTAAGTAGTAAGGCTAAAAGCTGTAAAGTTTCGCTCTTAGCTTTAGCTTAATTTTATAATCTTAAGGTTTATAGTTTAATAATTATAATATCTTTTTTCGAAACAGGGTGAACTTCCTATATTTTACAGGTACTTTAGATAAGTTAACTTCTTTATTTATCTGTAAATTAACTTTTTACTTTTTTCTACTTTTTAAGTTATTACTTAGGTAATATAGTAAACTCTTTAGTCCTTTAACCGTCTTTATAAACTTAATCTAAACTGTGCTTAGTTTTAAGGGTTTAAGGTGCTTTTAAGTGCTTTATACATCTTTAAAGTAATTTATTACCTTTTTAGCTTTCTCTAAACGGTGATTGCTATTAGGGGACTTGCCGAAGGCGAGGTAACCACTCCTTTAGTTAATTACAGGATTATACTTTTCTAATTAAAGTAAACTTAAGATTATATTATATCCTCTAATTAATATAACGTTAAAGTCTATTTATTATTTATCCCTATTCACTTTAATTAAAAGTAGTAAATAGTAGGTAACTTTACTGTTATTATATTAATATAAGCCTCCTTCTTTATTTTAAATAAGAATAACCTTTTTATACTTTTAGTTAGGGAGTTTCCTTTAATTAATTAGTAAAGGGTGTATTAAGTTAAAAGCACTTTTATTATTAATTACTGCTCTTACCTTAAACGGCTTCCCTTTTCCATTTATTAAATTAATACTAATAGAATAATGCTTATACTCTTTTAATATTTAAGTTATAATAATCATTTATCCTTAAGGTCTTATTTAGCTTAACCTTTAAATACCTCTCTTTCGTCTTAAGGTTTTTACTAACTAACGAATTATTAGTTTTCAGCCCTTTTAAAAGGCCTGTAACCTTTTCCTAATTTCTTTTAGAAAAATAAGTAACTTTAATAAACTTAGTAATTAACCTTTCTTAAGTTTTCACACCTTAACGTCCAGTCGACTTTAAATAGTTTAATGTTCTTAAAGTCTTTAATAAGTTAATAATACGCTTTGTAAGATTAGATTGCAGCAATATCCTTTTACTCTTAAATCTGTTAGTAGTCCTCTTATTTCTACTATTCTTTAGCTTTTCCGTTAAGATACAGTAAACACGTTATAACTAGGCAGTTATTAAGTACCCCTCTTTACTAACACGTAGTAGGAGTTTAGTTAACTACAGTAACTTTCTACTTATTACTAGACTCTCTTATTAGGGAGTAGGAGACTTAATAGTGGGCCGGTTCCAACTCTACCTTAGTGACAGTGTAGTCCCGTTTCTATACGCTAGAGAAGTAGTTATAAAGAGCTTTAAGCTTATTATACTAATTAAGAGTGTAGTTATTATACACGTAATTAATTTACAGTATATCTCTGTAACTAAGATAATTAACGTTAACTGCAAGTACTGTAATAGTGGAGTACGGAATAAGTAAAGTGGTACCTTATTTCTTTTCTTCTTCCACTTATCTCTAAGTACGCTGCTTCTCCTAAACCTCTTTTTAGAACTTAAGTAATAATAACTTAACTTATTCTTTTACAAAATAACCTTCTTTAACAAGTTAATATTCAAGTTAATTAGTGAAGTAAACTTTATTATAAAGTTACAACTTAATTTTTACCACTTTATTCTTAATCGTTATAATAAGGCTTTTAACTTATAAGTCCTTTATTTCGTCTATTAACTCTTAATGTTTCTCCTTTAGCTTTTAAACCCTTTATTAGTATATTTACTTTATACTTTCTTAAGGGACCCTTAAAGTACTGGTTTAAAGTATACTAACTTTAATGTAAGGTAGTTATTTAAGCTATCTTTCTTCTAAAGAGGTAAGGGTATTAATCTACTTAGTGTGTTAAAGTGTTTAAGAGTCTTAAGGGGTACTGTTAAGAAGAACTTTCGTTTCTTTAGTTCGATTCTCTTAGCTTATTCTCTTTCTCCTTCTAAGGCTTACTTTACTACTTAAGTAACCTAAAGGGCTAGTTCTTCGACTTCCTTTACCATTTTAATAAGGTTTAAGTTAGGGTCTTTCCTAGACTTCCTTAATTCTTAAGCTTATAAGGTAAGGTTTTTAAAGTTTATAACTACTAATTAGAACATTTCTTCCTAAAGTTAGTCTTTTATAACTTACACCTCTAGTAATTCTAAGTTTCCACTTTAAAGTCAGTCTGTAATGACCTGCACCTCTGTAATTAACTTTTCTAAGATACCTTTAAGGACTAAGTATACTATATTCTTAAGTTCTTCCTTTTCTTCTTCCTTATTTCCTAACTTACACTTATTTATCTAAGTGTAGTCTTCTTTATTACCTGCTATCTTAATATATACATCTCCCGAGTTAAACTTAACGTGTTTTCCTTCTTCTGGAACTAGTTTTTAACTAACTTATTTTAATAATAAGTACTGCTGTGCTATATAGCTTTTCCTACCGTAATTAAAACACTAGACTTAAGATAAGTCTTTAAACTACTTTTACTGTTACTACCGTTAAGGCTTATCACAGTTAAGCTAATTCTAACAGTTTACTATGCTAATATCCATTAGCCCAGGGTAGTAACCTATTACAGTTAACTGGCTTCCCTTCTTAGGTTTGTTTAACTAATAGGAAGTTTATTCCTTCTAGAAGTTCTTTCAATAATGGTAATTATAATACCGATTATCGACCTTAATGGCCATCTTAACTAACTCTTAAAGGCAATCTGGACGGTCTTCTTAATAAAGGTCTCTAGTAACGTATTCCTTTAAATTACTTTAAAATAACATTACTAAAGCTTTTTAGTTAAGTTTAATTTTTACAGCTTTTAACTTAAAGCGTGTAAAGAACTTAAGGACTGAGGATGTCTATCTTAAGGTTATAAGGTGCTGTTTAACCTACTTTAAGATATCTAGTTCTTTAAACTTAATTTAAAGTTAATTAATAAACACGTTAAAGTTATTAAAAAGAGCCTAAGTCTCAGGGGCCTTTTTACACGCTCTATTTATAGAGAGGTCGTTAATTATCTTTACGTGGAGTTTATACTAGTAAACTGTTACTTTATCTAATAAAGCTCTAGCAAACCTAACTTTTCTTTCTTTTTTAAAGAACTGCTTATTATAGTAAATAATATAGCTTTAAAGCTAAGCTATTTAAAACTTTAATTACGTAAAGTCTCCCTTAAAGCATAACGGTAAAGGGAGCTTTACTCATTTCTTTTACAAGCCTTTAAAGTCATTATTCTTTAATTTAACAGTATTAAGTTAAGCTTAAAGTTTTTCAATAAGACTAATTGTGACGACCCTGCAGGCCGTCACTTAGGCTGGGACGGCCCGACGAATCCCCCACAGAAGGAACAGTGCGGGAGGACGGTGTACACCGTCCAGGCACACTAGGCCAGGGGTGCAAAGACCCAAAGCCCCTACAACCAGTAAGAAAGTGCTTAGTGGCCCATAAAGGTTAACAACACCAAGCACCATTCAGTTAACTGCTTAGCCGCAACTGCGTAATGCACCACCAAGCATAATAGACTAAGCAAGGTATAAAATACCTCCTAGTCAGTTAGTATAAATAGCTATAATTATACCTATAACCACCGTAAAGGACTCTAATTCCTCACACTAATATTTAATTATTTATTTATATCCTACTATTTAAACTTACCTTTACGCATTATAATAACAGCAACCTACAGTGACATTAAACCCCCCATCTAGGAGTGCTAGCTTAATAAGCCGTCTTCGAAACGCCCCTTACTTATTAACATCCTGCTATACGTTTTATCTTAACCTACACCAGTCCTTTTAAGGCCTGTGTTAAGTGTAGGTTATAATATAATACTAGCGTTAAGTTCTGAACGCTGTTTATTAAATTCCCAGATACTACCTCTCTCCTATTAATATATTAACCTCTAGAAAAGGAAAGGAGATTAAGGAGGTGTAAGCTCAGCCTTAGCTCCCTATTATTAATAAGTTAGTTACACACTTTAAAGACTTAAACCTTAACCAGTAAAGACTAGTTAAGGAACTTATATTACAACCTGCACCTGATATAAGCCTCGAGAGGACTAGTGCGGGTTAAGACAGAACGTATAGCAGAACACTAACAGGTAAGGGGCGTTCCGAAGACGGCTTGTTAAGCTAGCACTCCTAGACAGGAGTTTAATATTACTGTAGGTTATTATCACTATAATATATAGAGGTAAGTCTGAACAGTAAGACATAAATAAATAATTAAATACTAACGTAAGGAACCAAAGTCCCTCACAGTAGTTATGGATATAACTATAACTATCTATACTAACTAACTAAAAGGTACTTTATACCTTACTTATAGTATTATAAGTGCTCGTTACGCAAGCACCTTATATAACGCAAGCGTTCTACTCGTAAGGTTTCCTCTACTCGTAATGCAAGCGCTTAGTATATTATAAGCAACACCTTATTAGTCGTAAGGGCTTTAGGTCTTTACACCCTTAACCCAGTACGTCTAGACAGTATACACTATCCTTCCTACACTATTCCTTCTGCGGGGGATTCGTTAGGCTGCCCTAGCTTAAGTAACGGCTTATAAGGTTATTACACGATTCTCCCTCTTTAACGTTCTTTTTCCACAAAGAACCTAAAAGGTAAGTTTCTCCTTTTACCACTTCACTATATAATAAGTGTCCGGCTCCTAAGTCTTAAAATAGGAACAGGGCAAAAGCACTAACCGCTGTCTAAACCTTACAGCTTACACACACGCGTTTAATAGCGAAATGTCCCCTTATTCTTTTTATAAGTCTGCCGACCCTCCGCTCGTCTACCAAGTTTCGAACCGGTCCGACAGTTATAACCACTGTTTAAAGAGGTACCGGCTTTCCCAGTGTGACGCTTTTAATGTTAGTAAAGCAAAGTTAAAAGCTCTTCTTGTTAAAAAGCAGAACCTTAACTCCTAAGTTAAATCTGCTACTTAACAGCTTTATAAGGCTATTACTAAGCTCTAAAAGGCGTCAGTATACCTAGCGCGCCTCTATAAGTAACAGTCCTGTCTTGAGAACCGGGTTACGAAAGCATTTAATTGTGAAGCGGAACTGTTAAAGTTCTAAGAAAGTAAAGAGGTTAAGCTAAACGCCCCTCCTAATAACGTAAAGTCTTTTAACTGGGGGAACTTTCTAACAGGGTCTCTATAACAAGCAGCTGCTTTATAACTTAGTTTATAACTGCCTTCTCTAATAAGAGGTCGTAAGTCTAACTTCTTACAAAAGTCTTAGTAACTTTTACTTATTTTCTTTTTTGTTAACTTCTTTCCTTAACAGCGTTTATTTTTTATATAGAGCTTATCGGGAGCTCTAGAGGTCTTACCTCCTTATTAGGTCTAAGATCCTTATAACCTTAGTTAAAGTTTCTAATAAATATCCTTCTATACTTATTAAGGAGTTTCCTACTACTTTTTAAACTTTAAGTCTTATAATAGTCTTACTCTTCAGTTTAACAGTTTAAATATCAGATCTTATCTTATTTTTCTATTTCCAAAGTAAACTAGTTAGTTTACCTCTTTAAAGTTATATTAACTAGTTTAACCTTCACTCTACGTTCTTTACGGGTAGTTTTAGTTAGTCTAGATTCTTTCGGTAGAACTCCGTAATTAGGTTTAAGCACTTAAGGTTCTTAACTAGTTCTTATAAGTTACTCTTAAGGCTGTAATCTAACTACTTAATAAGATATTCGAACGTGTTCTTTCCTCTTTATAAATCCATAACTTCCTTAACGTTATACTTGTCTTTATTAGTGTCGATCTTAATCTTCTTTTCCAGAAGAACTCCCTTTAAGGCTAATTCCAGAAGTAAGATGTGAAAAACCTTAATTCGTACCTTTATACTAATAGGTAAGTTTAGTTCGTAATTAAAGGTAACGACTTTCTTTTTAATCCAGAATAGTCCGTATCTCTTAAAGTTAAGCTTCTTACTAAGCTGCTTTAAACGCAGGTTTCGTAAAAAAAGGTAAACGTAGTCCCCCTCCTGAAAAGTTAGTCCCTTAACTCGTTTACTATTGTAATAAAGTCCTTTCTTAAATACTGATTACTTAGTTTAGTATTTATTGGTAAACTTCTTCATTTATTCGCGTGTAAACTTAAGTTCAGCTCGTAAGTAATCGTGCAGTTCTTACATTCGGTCTACGTAAACTGTAGCTTAAGAGGTACTGGTAGGCGGGCCTTAACGGAGCTTAGGCTCTTTACTGTAGTTAGTGAAGAACAGTAATATACCTGTCAACTCGACCAGCATTATATTGTAAGCTATTTATACTATTAGTAACAGCTTAAGCTAATTATCTTATTTAAAGTTAACGTAAACTTAAAGATACGTTATAAATATCTAGTTAACTTACTCTATTTAACTATCTGTCTATAAGTAGAACGTTATCGAAAGTTTACTTTTTATACTTATTCTTTATATTAGTCCTTACTAGAACTTTAACACAATTAACTTATCTTAATCCGTGACGATATTATCTGGCTAAAGGTGTCGTGAAATTACCTCTTTCTTAAAGATATAAGTAAGTTACTTTACTATTATATCCTTTAAGGTTAGCAGAAAGTAAGCCCATTTCGTTAATCTATTAACTACTATAAGGATCTAATTATAAATAACTCTTATAATAAGGTCCTTAAACTTTAAGATCCCAGTAATAAAGTTAAGTAAGATAGAGCTTTACAGTACCTATAATATAAAGAGTGGTTTAAGAAGTCTATACGGCTTATAACGTCGATTTTACTTCCTGTAACAGATATCACAGTTATTAACTACTTCCTTAACTAGCTTCTTCATTCCTAGGAAAACGTACATCTATTAAACTTATATAAGAGTCTTAACTCGGCTTATATATCCTCTAAGTTAAGACTTATAAACTTATTAAACGTACTCCTTTCGTTTATCCAGGTTATAAATATACAGTTTCTCTTAATACTAAAGCCTTACTCCTAATTCAGGCGCACTATCTACACCTTCTAATAGCTATTCTAGCTAATAGCCAGTTTCGTTATAATTTAAATATATTAAGTATTCCTTCTTACAGTCTTATATATACCTTAAGAAGTCTCCTAAGGTGCACTTATATTTATAAGTTCCTTCCGTTAACCTTCTTACTTAAAAGTTACATTATTACTAATAGATATTATACTTTATCTATAAGTTTATATAGACGTTAATAATTTATTCCAGTATCTAGTTATCTAATACCTGTAACGTATACTCTAATATATTATTCCTAACTTCGTTAAATATAGTAATGGGAATTAGGACCAGATTAATATCTTTATAATCCTATCTCTAACTAAAGACGTCAGCTTACCCATTATCTTTTCCTTTAACATAATAAATCTAAAAGTAAAACAGAGCTATTAACTCTACCTACTATACTTACCGTAAGCTAAGTTCCTTTATTAGGAAATACTAAAAGTTATTATAATCCGAAAAGACCTAAACTAGTTCTTCCATATTACTTAAATACAGTACTTACTTAATAAAACACTAAATAATCACTATTAATTCCTTATTGTAAATTAGATATCGTAAAGCTAAGCTATAGATTCCTTTTAATAAAAAGGTAACTAAGTAACATTTCCCATCGTCTTAGACTTAATTAAGCTCTTTACTAATTACGAACTTTAAGAAGTCTGTTTTAACTTAGAAAGGCTTTAAGAAATCGGGAAAGGTTAGAACTAACACTATAATAAAAGTATATTTAAGTTCTTTAAACGCCTTCTACTATCTATCGGTCCACTTAAATAGCTTTCCCTTACCTGTAAGTTTGTAAAGTAGTCTTATAATCTTCGCAAAGTACTTAATAAAACAGCGATAGAAGTTCGCAAAGCTAATAAAAGCTTATAACTCTTTCTAGTTCTTCGGAGTAGGCTAGTCCTTAACTACCTCTATCTTCTCCGGTTACATTTTAAGCTTTCTAAAGGTTACTTTAAACCTTAAATAGTTCAGTTCCTAAACGTAAAAGTAGCTCTTCTCTAAGTTTACTGTTAACTTTACTTTTTCAAAAGCTATTAGAACCTGTCGCATATACTTTTAATATTCTTCTAAAGTTTCGGAATAAATCAGAACGTCGTCTAAGTATATAAAGACAAACTTATTAAGGAAGGGGCAGAAAACACTATCAATAAGGCCTTAAAAAGTCGTTAAGGCGTTTATCAATCCCATTAGTATAACACAGTACTAATAATACTTGTTACAAGTCTAGAAAGCCGTCTTATACTTATCCTTCTCCTTTACTTTAACGTAATTAAACCCTATAGGGAAATCGAGGTTAGAGAACTAATTTACTTTAATAATCTGCTTTTACATTTCCACAATAAGTAATAACAAGTAACGATTCTTAATCGTATCTTCGTTTAACGTTCGGTAATTAATAACTATATATAGCTTACTATCTCCCTTTCTTAAGATAAACAGCACTAGGTACCCTACTAGGGATTAAGATTCCACGATAAACCCGTTCTTTAAGTTCTTATTAACGTACTCCCTTAAAACCTCAGCCTGTTAAGAGTTTAAATAGTAAAGCTAGAAGTTACAGAGCTTCACTCCCAGCTTTAACTTAATTTTGTAATCCTATAATCCGTAATTTAATAATCGTAATATCTTTTTTCAAAACAGAGTAAACTTCCTGTATTCAGCAGGTACCTTAAATAAGTTAACTTCTTCACTTATCTGTAGATCAGCTTCTTACTTTCCTCTACCTTCTAAATCATTATTCAGGTAATACAGTAGACTTTCTAATCCTTTAACCGTCTTTATAAACCTAACCCAAACCGTACTTAATTCTAAAGGTTTAACGTGTTTTTAAGTGCTTTATATATCTTTAAAACAGTTTAGTACCTTCTTAACCTTTTCTAAACAGTAATCACAGCTAAGGGACTCACTAAAGGCAAGGTAGCTACTCCTTTAGTTAATTATAAAGTTATACTTTTCCAGCTAAGGTAAACTTAAGATCATATCGTAGCTTATAACTAATATAACGTTAAAATCCACTTATTATTCATCCCCGTCCACTTTAATTAAAAGTAGTAAGTAGTAAGTAACTTTACTATTATTATATTAATACAGGCCTCCTTCTCTATTTCGTATAGGAATAGCCTCTTTATACTCTTTATTAAGGAGTTTCCTTCAGTTAACTAATAAGAGGTGCACTAAGTTAGAAGCACTTCCGCTATTAATTATTACTCTTACCTTAAACAACCTCCCTTTTCTATTTATTATATCGATATTAACAGAATAATACTTATACTTCTTTAATATTTAAGTTATAGTAACTATCTGTCCTTAAAGTCTTATCTAACCTAACCTTTAAATACCTTTTCTTCTTCTTAAGGTTTTTACTAACTAACGAACTATTAGTTTCTAACTTTTCTAAAAGGCTTACAGCCTTTTCCCAATTCCTTCTGGAAAAATAAATAACTTTAGTAAACTTAACGATTAACCTTTCCTAAGTTTTCACGCTTTAACGTTTAGTCGACTTTAAACGGTACGATGTTCTTAAAATCTTTAATAAATCGATAGTACACTCTACAGGCTTAAATCGCGGTAATATCTTTTTACTCTTAAATCTATTAGTAGTCTTTCCGCTTCTACTACTCTCTAACTTTTCCGTTAAAATACAGTAAACATATTACAACTAAGTAGTTATTAAACACCCCTCTTTACTAACACGTAACAGAAGTTTAATTAACTACAGTAACCTTCCACTTATTACTAAACTCTCTTATTAAGAAGTAAGAGACTTAGTAGTAAGCCAGTTCTAACTCTACCCTTACAACAGCGTAATCCCGTCTCTATATGCTTAAAAAGTAGTTATAAAGGGCCTTAAACCTATAATGCTAATTAAGAACACAATTGTTATATACATAATCGATCTACAGTATATCTTTATAACTGGGGTAATCGATATTAACTGCTAGTGTTACAGTTATAAAGTACGGAATAAGGGAAGTAACGCCTTATTTCTTTTTTTCCTCCACTTATCTCTAAATACGTTATTTCTCCTAAACCTTTTCCCAAAACTTAAGTAACAGTAACTTAACTTATTCCTCTATAAAATAATCTTCTTTAATAAGTTAGTATTCAAGTTAGTTAACGAAGCGAACTTTATTGTAGAGTTTTAACCTAATCTCTATTACTCTGTCTTTAAACGTTACTATAAGACTTTCAACTTGTAAGTCCTTTATTTTATCTACCAGTTCTTAATATTTCTCCTTCAGCTCCTAAACCCTTTATTAGTATACTTACTTCGTGCTTTCTTAAGGGACTTTTAGGGTTCTAGTCTAAAGCATACTAGCTTTAATGCAGGGTAGCTATCTAAACTATCCTTCTTCTAAAAAGGTAAGGGTGTTAATCCATTCAGCATACTTAAAGTATTTAAAAGTCTTAAGGGGTACTGTTAAGAAGAACTTCCGTTTCTCCAGTTCGATTCTCTCAGTTTATTCTCTTTTACCTTCTAAAGCTTACTTTACCGTTTAGGTAACCTAAAAGGCTAGTTCTTCGACTCCTTTTACTATCTTAGTAACTTCTAAGTCGGGGTCCGTCCTAGACTTCCTTAGTTCCTAAACTTACAGGGTAAGGTTTTTAAAGCCTATAACAGCTAACTAAAACATTTCTTCCTAAAATCAATCTTCTATAACCTACACTTTTAATAATTCTAAGTTTCTACCTTAAAGTTAGTCTTTTACAACCTACACCTCCGTAACTAACTCTTCTAAGATACCCTTAAAGACTAAGTACACTACGTCCTAAGGTTCCTCTTCTTCCTTATCTCCCAAATTACATTTATCTATCTAAGTATAATCTTCTTCGTTACCTATTATCCTAATATAAATATCTCTTAAGTTAAACCTAACGTGCTTTCCTCCTTTTAAGACAGGTTTCCAACCAACTTGCTTTAGTAACAGGCATTACCACACTATATAGCCTTTCTTATCGCAGTTAAAACACTGGATCTAAAATAAATCCTTAGACTACTTCTGTTATTACTGTCGTTAAGGCTTATTATAATTAGGTCGATTCTAGTGGTTTACTATACCAATATCCATTAGCCCGGAATGGTGACCTGTCGCAGTTAACTAATTCCCCTTCTTTAATTTACTTAACTAGGGGGTTTGTTCTTTCTAGAAGTTCTTTCGATAATGGTAATTATAGTACTAGTTATTAGCTTTAATAACCATCTCGACTAATTCCTAAAGACGGTTAAGTTAGTCTTCCCAGTAAAAGTCCCTAGTGACGTGCTCCTTCAAACCACTTTAGAACAGCATTACTAAGGCCTCTTAACCGAGTTTAGTTTTTACTGCTTCCAATTTAAAGTACGTGGAGAACTCAAAGACTAAAAACATCTACCTTAAGGCTATAAGGTACTATTCAGCCCACCTAAAGGTATCCAGTTCTCTAAACTCAGTCCAGAGTTAATCGATAAAGACGTCAAAGTCGTCGAAAAGGGCTTAAGTTTCAGGAGCCTCCTTCTATACCCTATTTATAAAAAGGTCGTTAATTATCTTCACATAGGGTTTATACCAGTAAGCGGCTACTCTATCTAATAAAGCTCTAACAAACTTAACCTTCCCTTCTTCTTTAAAGAACTGCTTATCGTAATAAGTAATATAACTCTAAAGCTAAACTATCCAGGATTTTAACTACGTAAAGTCTCCCTTAAAGTATAACAGTAAAGGGAGCTTTACTTATTTCTTCTATAAACCCTTAAAGTCGTTATTCTCTAGCTTAACAGCGTTAAGTTAAGCTTAAAGTTTCTTAATAAGACTAATGCAACTCTTAGTATCTCTAGGAAAAGCTTCGTTAAGCTCCTTAACTAATCCTTACTAATTAAGGTTTAAGTCTTTAAGGTATACAGTTAACTTATTAATAATAGGGAGCCAAAGTTAAGCTTACACCTCCTTAATCTCCTTTCCTTTTCCGGAGGTTAATATATTAGTAGGAGAGAAGTAATATCTAAGAATTCAATAAACAGCGTTTAAAACTACACACTAGTATCGTATTACAACCTGCACCCGACACAGGCCTTAAGAGGACTAATACAGGTTAAGATAAAACGTATAGCAAAACGCTAACAGGTAAGGGGCGTTCCGAAGACGGCTTATTAAACTAACACTCCTAAACAGGAGTTCAATATCACTGTAAGTCGTTATTATTATAATGCACAAAGGTAAGTCTAAACAGTAAAACATAAATGAACAATTGAATACTAGCGTAAGGAACCAGAGTCCCTTACGGTGGTTATAAATATAACTATAACTATCTATACTAACTAACTAAGAGGTACTTCGTACCTTGCTCGTAGTGTTGCAAGTGCTCGTTACGCGAGCACCTTGCATAGCGCGAGCGTTCTGCTCGTAAGGTTTCCTCTGCTCGTAGTGCAAGCGCTCGGCATATTGCGAGCAGCACCTCATTGGTCGTAAGGGCTTCGGGTCTTTACACCCCTGGCCCAGTGCGTCTGGACAGTATACACTGTCCTTCCTGCACTGTTCCTTCTGCGGGGGATTCGTCGGGCCGCCCCGGCCCAAGTGACGGCCTGCAGGGTCGTCACAACTTAATAAAACCTTCCCTAAAGATATTAAAAGTCACATTAATCTTATTAAAAAACTCTAAGCCTAACTTAACACTGTTAAGCTGGAAAATAACAACCTTAAAGGCTTATAGAAGAAACGAGTAAAACTCCCCTTACCGTTACGCTTTAAAGGAGACTTTATATAACTAGAGTTATAAATAGCCTAGCTTTAAAGTTATATCACTTATTATAATAAACAGTTCTTTAAAGAAGAAGGAAAAGTCAGGTTTACCAGAGCCTTACTGGATAAAGTAACCGTTTACTGGTATAAACCTCACGTAAAGATAATTAACAACCTTTCCGTAAACAAAGCACGTAAAGAGGCCCTTAAGACTTAGGCCCTTTTTAACAACTTTAACATTTTCGTTAACTAACTCCAGATTAAGTTTAAAGAGTTAAACACCCCTAGGTAGGTTAAGTAACACCTTATAGCCCTAAGACAGACGTCCTTAATCCTTAAGTTCTCCATACGCTTTAAACTAGAAGTAGTAAAGATTAAACTTAGTTAAAAAGCCTTAATAATGCTGTTTTAAAGTGGTTTAAAGGAGTATGTTACTAGAGACCTTTACTAGGAAGACTAACCAGACCACCTGTAAGAACTAGTTAAGATGGCTATTAAGGCTGATAATTGGTATTATAATTACTATTATTAGAAGAACTATTAAAAGGAACAGACCCCTTATTAGTTAAGTAAATTAAAAAAGGGGAATTAGTTAACCGTAACAGGTTATTATCCCAGGTTAATAAATATTAGTATAGTAAACTGTTAAAACCGACCTAACTACGATAAGCCTTAACGATAACAGCAGCAGAAGCAGCCTAAGGACTTATTACAGGTCTAATACTTTAACTGTAATAAGAAAGAATATATAGTATAGTAATGTCTGTCGTTAAAGCAGGTTAATTAGAAACCTGTTTTAAAAGGAGGAAAGTATATTAGGTTTAACTTTAAAAATGTCTATATTAGGATAATAAGTAATAAAGAAGACTGTATTTAGATAAATAAGTGTAACCTGGGAGACAAGGAAGGAGAAGAAGAACCTTAGGATGTGGTATATCTAGTCCTTAAGGGTGTCTTAAAAGAGTTAGCTATAAAGGTGTAAGTTGTAGAAGACCGACTTTAAAGTGGAAACTTAGGATTACTAGAGGTGCAGGTTATAAAAGACTAACTTTAGGAAGAGATATTCCAGTTAGCTGTTACAAGATTTAAAAACCTCACTTTACAGGCCTAGGAATTAAAGAAGTCTAAGAAGGACCTTAACTTAGAAATTACTAAGATGGTAAAGGGAGTTGAAGAACTAGCCCTTTAAGCCACTTAAATGGTGAAGTAAGCCTTAGAAGGTGAAAAAGAGTAAGTAGAAAGAATCGAGTTAAAGAAGTAGAAGTTCTTCTTAACGGTGCCTCCTGAAACTCTTAAACACTTTAAGTATACTAAGTGGATTAACACCCTCACCTCCTTAAAAGAAGGACAGCTTAGATAGCTACCTTATATTAAGGCTAGTATACCTTAAACTGGTACTTTAAAGGTCCCTTAAGAAGATATAAAGTAAGTATATTAGTAAAAGGTTTAAGAGTTAAAGGAGAAATATTAAAAGCTGGTAGATAAAGTGGAGGACTTATAAGTTAAGGGTCTTACTGTAACGTTTAAAGATAAAGTAGTGGAAATTAGGTTATAACTCTGTAATAGAGTTTACTTTATTAACTAACTTAAACACTAACTTATTAAAGAAGGACACTTTATAAAGGAATAAGCCGGGTTATTATTACTTGAATTTTAGGAAGAAGTTTAGGAGAAGCAGCGTACGTGGAGATAAGTGGAAGAAGAAAAGAAATAAGACACCACCTTACCTATTCCATACTTAATAACTGTAATATTAGCAGTTAATATCGATCACCCCAGCTATAGGGATATTCTGTGGATTAATTACATATACAACGACTGTACTCTTAACCAGTATTATAGACTTAAGGCCCTTTATAACCACTTCCCCAGCATATAAAGACAAAACTACACTATTATAAGGGTAGAGTTAGAACCGGCCTATTATTAAGTTTCCTACTCCCTAATAAGAGAATCTAGTAATAAGTAAAAGGTTACTGTAGTTAATTAAGCCCCCGCCACGTGTTAGTAAGGGGGAGTGTTTAATAACTGCTTAGTTATAACGTGCTTATTACACCTTAATAGAAAAGCCTAAAAGTGGTAAAAGTGAGAAGATTACTAATGGGTTTAAGAGTAAAAAGACATTATTACAATCTAGTTTTATAAAGTGTATTATCGTTTTATTAAAAACTTTTAAAATATTATACCGTTTAAAGTCAACTGGACGTTAAGGCGTGAGAACCTAAGGAAGGTTAATTACCAGGTTTATTAAAGTTACCTGTTTTTCCAGAAGGAACTAGGAAAAGGCTACAGGCCTTTTAAAAGGGCCGGAAACTAATAGTTTATTAGTTAGTAAAAACCCTAAGAAGAAGGAAAGGTACTTAAAGGTTAAGTTAGATAAGACCTTAAGGATAAGTGATTACTATAACTTAGATATTAAAGGAGTATAAGTATTATTCCATTAATATTAATATAATAAACGGAAAAGGGAGGCCGTTTAAAGTAAAAACAGTAATTAATAACAGGAGTGCTTCTAACTTAATACACCCCTCGCTAGTTAACTAAAGGAAACTCCTTAATAAAGAGTATAAAAAGGCCATCCCTATACAAAATAAAGAAAGAGGCCTGTATTAATATAATAACAGTAAAGTCACTTATTACTTACCACTCCTAATTAAAATAAACAGGGATAAATAATAAGTGGACTTTAACATTATACTAGTTATAAGTTATAATATAATATTAAGTCTACCTTAGCTGGAAAAGTATAACCCTGTAATTAACTAAAAGAGTAGCCACCTTACCTTTAGCGAGTCCCCTAATTATAATTATTATTTAAAGAAAGCTAAAAAGGCACTAAACCGTTTTAAAGATGTATAAAGCACTTAAAAGCACACTAAACCCTTAAAATTAAATACGGTTTAAGTTAAGTTTATTAAGATAGTTAAAGGATTAAAAGGTCTACCATATTACCTAAATGACGATTTAGAAGGTAGAAAAAAGTAAGAAACTAATCCACAGATAAGTGAAAAAGTTAACTTATTTAAGATACCTATTAAATATAAGAAGTTTACCCTGTTTCGAAAAAAGATACTGTAATTACCAGACTATAAACTATAAGACTACGAAATTAAGCTAAAGCCAGGAGCAAAGCTCTGTAATTTCCAGCCTTACCACTTAAACCCCTAGTAAGTTAAAGCCCTATAGGAGTATATTAATAAGAACTTAAAAAACGGGTTTATTATAAAGTCCCAGTCCCTAGCAGGGTACCTAATGCTGTTTATCTTAAGAAAGGGAGACAGTAAGCTATATATAGTTATTAATTACTAAATATTAAATAAAGATATAATTAAAAACCGTTACCTACTACCACTTATTATAAAAATATAAGAACGGATTACTAAAGCTAACTGGTTCTCCAGTCTTAACTTTCCTATAAGGTTTAACTACATTAAAGTAAAGGAAGAGGATAAACATAAGACGGCCTTTCAGACCCATAACAGGTATTATTAATACTATATCATACTAATAAGATTAATAAACACCCCTGCGACTTTTTAAGGCCTTATTAACAGTGTTCTCCACCCCTTCCTTAATAAGTTTATCTTTATATATTTAAATAACGTTTTAATTTATTTTAAAACTTTAAAAGAACATTAAAAGTATATGTGACAGGTTTTAACAGCTTTTAAAAAAGTAAAGCTAATAGTAAACCTAGAGAAAAGCTATTTCCACGTTTAAAAACTAAACTATTTAGGGTTTAGGGTAACCCTTAGAAAACTTAAAATGTAACTGGAGAAGATAGAAACAGTTAAGGATTAACCTACTTTAAAGAATTAAAAAGAATTATAAGTTTTTATTAACTTTATAAACTTTTATCACTATTTTATTAAGTATTTTATAAAAATTATAAAACCACTTTATAAACTTACAGGTGAAGGAAAGCTGTTTAAGTGGACTAATAAACAGTAAAAGGCGTTTAAAGACCTTAAGTACGCCTTTATTACAACACTAGTCTTAACGCTCCCCGATTTCTTAAAGCCTTTCTAAATCGAAATAGACTCTTTAGAATTCGCAATCAGCAGAGAATTTAATTAAGTCCAGGATAATAAGAAACACCACCCAGTTACCTTTTTATTAAAAGGAATCTACAACCTAGCCCTGTAATATCTAATTTATAATAAGGAACTGATAGCGATTATTTAATACTTCACTAAGTGGGCACTATATCTAAGCGGTATAGAAGAACCAGTCTAGGTTTTTTCAGACTATAATAACTTTTAATACTTCCTAATTAAGGAACTTAATTTATAGTAAGCATAATAAGTAGAGTTAATAACCTTATTCCACTTCCAGATCTATTATATTAAAGGAAAAGATAATAGGTAAGCTGATACCTTTAACTAGAGATAGGATTATAAGGATACTAATCTAATCTTAATCCTTATTATTATATTTAACAAAGTAAGGAACGGTATATTAAAACACACGTTATAAGTATTAAATAACTAAATATTAGAATAAATTATTAACATCTGTATAAACTTATAAATAAAGTATAACATTTATTAGTAATAATAAGACTTTTAAGTAAGAAGGTTAATAAAAGGCACCTGTAAGTATAAGTGCCCTTTAAAAGACTTTTTAAGACACTTATAAGATTATAATAAGGAGTGCCTAACGTATCTAAACTATAACGAAACCAGTTATTAGTTAAAACAGCTATTAGAAGGTGTAAACGGTGTGCTTAAATTAGGAGTAAGGCTTTAGTATTAAGAGAAACCATATATTTATAACTTGAAAAAACGGAAGGAGTACATCTAATAGGTTTATAAGTCTTAACTTAAAGGATATATAGGCCGAGTTAAGACTTTTATACAGGCTTAATAAGTGTACACCTTCCTAGAAATAAAAAAGTTAGTTAAAAAAGTGGTTAATAATTATAACATCTGTTACTGTAAGTAAAATTAGTGGTATAAACCTTATAGACTTTTTAAACCACTCCCTATATTACAGGCGCTATAAAGCTCCATCTTACTTAACTTCGTTACTGGGATTTTAAAGTTTAAGGACCCTGTTATAAAAGTTACTTATAACCAGGTCCTTATAATAGTTAACAAATTAATAAAATAGGCTTACTTTTTACTAACCTTAAAAGATATAATAGTAGAGTAACTCACTTATATCTTTAAAAAAGAGGTAGTTTTATAACACCTTTAGCTAGATAATATTATCACAGATTAAAATAAGCTAATTATGTTAAAATTCTAGTAAAGATTAATGTAAAGAATAGGTGTGAAGAGTAAGCTTTTAATAACATTCCACTTATAGACAGATAGCTAAATGGAGTAAGTTAACCAGATACTTATAACATATCTTTAAACTTACGTTAACTTTAAATAAGATAATTAGTTTAAGCTGTTATTAACAGTACAGATAGCCTATAACATAACGCTAATCGAGTTAACAGGTATATTACTATTCTTTACTAATTACAGTAAAGAGCCTAAACTCTGTTAAGGCCCGCCTATAGGCACCCCTTAAGTTACAGTCTGTATAAACTGGATATAGGAACTGTATAACCACTTACAAGCCAAACTTAAGTTTATACACAAACGAATAAAAAAGTTTACTAATAAACATTAAATTAAGTAATTAATGTTTAAGAAAGGACTTTACTATAATAGTAAATAAGTTAAGGAACTGACTCTTTAAAAGGGGGATTACGTCTACCTTTTTTCACGAAACCTGTATTTAAAACGACTTAATAAGAAGCTTAACTTTAAAAGGTACAGACCGTTCTAGATTAAAAAGAAGGTCGCCACCTTTAATTATAAACTAAACTTACCTATTAGTATAAAGGTGTGGATTAAGGTTTTTCACATCTTATTTCTAAAACCCACCTTAAAGGGAGTTCCCCTGGAAAAGGAGATTAAGATCGACGCTGACGAGGACGAATACAACGTTAAGGAAGTTATAGATTTATAAAGGGGAAAGAATACATTTAAATATCTTATTAAATAGTTAGATTACAGCCTTAAGAGTAACTTATAAGAACTAGTGAAAAACCTTAAATGCTTAAACCTGATTATGGAGTTCCACTAAAAGAATCCAGACTGATTAAAACTAACGATAAGAATTAAAAATAAGATAAGATTTAATATCTAAATTACTATACTGAAAAGTAAGACTATTATGGGACTTAAAGCCTGAGAAGTAGTAAGAAACTCCTTAGTAGGTATAAAAGGACATTTGTTAGAGTTTTTAGCTAGGGTTATAAGGACTTTAGACCTAATAAGGAGGCTGGGCCTCTAGAGCTTCTGGTAAATTCCATATAAGAAACAAGTATTATTAAAAGAAAAAAGTCAGTAAAAAGGAAAATAAATAAGCGCACCACTGTTACGCTAAAAAGGCCGTTTTTAGTTATTAAAGAAAAGAAAAGCTACAAACTAGGTTAGGAAGACGTCGCAGGCTATGGTGACACCTTAGGAGGGAAGCCCGTAAGAAAAGAGTCCCAGTCCCAGGAAACCAGCTTAACCTAGACAGGGTCTGTTACCTTTACCTGTTCTTAAAAAGATAAAACCTTAGCCTTACGGGAAAACACCTTTATCACCTTCACTTTAATAACACACCGCTAAGTTTTAACACGTTATAACTTTATAAGAGAGTTACGGTGTTTAGTAACCGCCTGGTTGTACAGGGTGTTTAACTCCTTTTTCTTATCTATTAAACCCTTAATAAACTCGTTAGAGTGACCGAATGTGTTATATAAAGAAGGTATGCTAGCAGACTGGCACTTGCTGTAATTATCGGATTACGCTGTAACTTAATATAGTAAGGACTTGGTTTAGTAACGGGTGTAGGGAGATATCTGCGAATTAAAAGCGTTAAGGGATTTTGCGAGACGAATACGACGGTCGTGAGGAGCCTTTTCCTGCTTTCTCTGTCTTTTGCGCTTCTTAACGCGGTTAGAAGACATAACGAAGGTGGAGGAAAAAGGAAACCGACCTAGCGATTCTTTATGGGAAAAGAATAATGAAGAGGGGGAATTATGTGACGACCCTACAGGCTGTCACTTAGGCCAGGACGGCCTGACGAATCCCCTGTAGAAGGAACAGTGTGGGAGGACGGTGTACACCGTCTAGGCGTACTAGGCTAGGGGTGTAAAGACCTAAAGCCCTTACAACTAGTAAGAAAGTGCTTAATAGCCTATAAAGGTTAACAACACCAAGCACCATTTAATTAACTGCTTAGCCGTAACTGCATAGTGCACCACTAAACATAACAGACTAAGCAAGGTATAAAGTACCTCCTAGTCAGTTAGTATAGATAGCTATAGTTATACCCACAACTACCGTAAGGGACTCTGGTTCCTCACGCTAGTATTTAATTATTCATTTATATCCTACTGTTCAAACTTACCTCTGCGTATTATAATGACAGCAACTTACAGTAACATTAAACCCCCTGTCTAGGAGTGCTAGCTTAACAAACCGTCTTCGGAACGCCCCTTACTTATTAGCGTCCTGCCATACGTTCTGTCTTAACCTACGCCAGTCCTCTTAAGGCCTGTGTCGGGTGCAGGTTGTAATACTAATACGGCTTTTAATATCTCTGGGGAAGGCTTTATTAAGTTCCTTAACTAGTCCTTACTGGTTAAAGTTTAACTTTTTAAAGCGTATAGCTAACTTATCGATAGTGGGAAGTTATAACTAAGCCTAAGCCTCTTTAGGCTCCTTATCTTTTCTAAAGGTCGATATGTTAATAAAAGAGAGGTAGTATCTAGGAATTTAATAAACAGCGTTTAAAACTAAGATGTTAGTATTATATTATAACTTACACTTAATATAAGCTTTAAGAAGACTAGTATAGGTTAAGACAGAACGTATAGTAGGACGTTAACAGGTAAGGGGCGTTCTGAAGACAGCTTGTTAAGCTAGCACTTTTAAACAGGGGGTTTAATATTACTGTAAGTTGCTATCACTATAATATATAAAGGTAAGTCTGAACAGTAAGATATAAATGAATAATTAAATATTAATATAAGGAATTAAAGTCCTTTACGGTGGTTATAGGTATAATTATGACTATTTATATTAATTAGCTAGAGGTACCTTATACTTTACTTAATGGTTTATTACTTAGTAAGGAACTGAGTAACCTGCTATTAAGCACTTTTTACTCAGAGGTCTCGCAGACACTTAGTAGGTAAGCACTTCTGCTAAGACTGAGCAGTTGCTGGTTGGTCGTAGGGGCTTCGGGTCTTTGCACCCCTGGCCCAGTGCGCAGTACTGTGCGTACTGTCTTCCTGCACTGTTCCTTCTGCGGGGGATCCGTCGGGCCGCTCCGGCCCAAGTGACGGCCTGCAGGGTCGTCACACAGTGCTTTGGTGTATTGGAGCTGAAGATGATGATCTTGGACACAACATCAGGCTTGGTAAGCATGAGCACAAGCAAAGCACCTAAAAGCAAAAGAAAGATGATGGAAATGCCAATGAGGATCGTGCTTCCCGCACGGCTGGGTTAGCGACAAGAATACTTCAACAAAGGAAAAATAGACAACTTACTTTGTAGCGTGAATAAGGCCGCTGAAGACAATTCCGATTGCTTTGACAAGACCACGAAAGCCATTTCCGATCGCGTCTACGAGACCGCGAGAGCCGTTTCTAAGCGCTTTGACGAGACCGCGAAAGCCGTTTCGGACCGCTTTGACAAGACCCCGGAGGAAACGTGTGGTGGCTCGGATAAGACTCTGAAGAAGATACTTGCTGTTGGAAGCGCGGCACTCTGGATTCTGTGGAATTGTAAGGGTTGCAACTGCGTGATTGTATTACTTGTTCGGCTCTCTGGCTCAGCCAGAGAACCTTCCTTGTAACTGTGAATAGTGGCAAGCCGTGTGGCAAAGCTGCGCGGCTACAATTGCGCGTCTGTGGCAATGGTTACAAATCTATTGTTCTGGTGGTTTTCAGACTCTTCTTTCTAACAGTTCTGGCCTCTGGCCAGAACCCCCTTCTTTCTGACACAACCCCTACAATTCCACAGAATCCAGAGTGCCGCGCTTTTAAAAATACCAGAACACGTCCATAGCCATGCCTGTTATAGTATCGAATTTGAAAATCAAGTCTCTATTAAACAGGGGAGAGAATACACTAAACTAACAAGTAACAATATCGGAATCTATATACTTAAATAACAGTACAGTTTAAACAACGTAGATTTACTTAATGAATAATTAACTTACAGCTTTACAAACTTGCGTACACGTAGTTCTTCTTTCAATTGGAGGAGCAGATTACTTCACATTATTCGCAGGGCACCATGTGGTGGAAAAACAGATAGTGGATTAATGAAAAAAAAAAGATTTTTTTTTTACAGACGTGACGCGACTCCTTTTAACTGGAGGCTGCGCGTAAGGGAAGGCTCCTATTACTTATATACTGAACTAGTGCAGTAACGTAACAGGAAAGAAACCACAAAGAGAACCAAACCTACAAAACGTCACAGTTAGCTTGGAAGGCCGACTCCCAGACTACTGGTCCTCCGATCAAAGAGACACACATGCAATTGACGTAGAAAATCAGATATATACCTAGTATAGAACAAAACCTAGTTAGTAACGGTGCCTAGCATAAAACAGAGCTTAGTTATTACAACCTACACTTGATATAGGCCTTAAGAGGACTGGTGCGGGTTAAGACAGAACGTATAGCAGGACGCTAACAGGTAAGGGGCGTTCTGAAGACGGCTTATTAAGCTAGCACTCTTAAACGGGGGGGGTTTAATGTTACTGTAAGTTACTGTCACTATAATGCATAAAGGTGAGTCTAAACAGTAGGATATAAATAAATAATTAAATACTAACGTGAGGAACTAGAGTTCCTCTCAGTAATTATAGGTATAACTATAACTATCTATACTAACTAACTAAAGGTACTTTATACCTTACTTAGTGGCTTATTACTTAGTAAGGAATTAAGCATCTTATTACTAAGCACCTTCTACTTAAAGGTCTTACAGATACTTAGTAAGTAAGCACTCTTACTAAAACTAAACAGATACTAGTTAATCGTAAGGGCTTTAGGTCTTTACACCCCTAGCCTAATACGTAATATAGTGCGTACTGTCTTCCTACACTGTTCCTTTTACGGGAGATTTATCAGGCCGCTCCAGCCTAAATAACAGCCTGTAAGGTCATTATATAATTCCCCCTCTTTAACATTCTTTTCTTAAAATTGCTGGCGTCGCTTCGTTCGTCATTCCGCGACAGCCCTTCGCTACGCTACGGGGCGCTCCATTCCTCACTTTCGCTCCTGGCAATTTTAGCGTGGGATATTAAGCTTATTTAAATAAGTGCAGCGAACAAAGCGACAGAAACCTGTCCGGAGGCTAATACATCTATTTAAAGAGATAAAAGAATAATTAAAAAGAAATCTTACTTTTTAAAGCCTCATTTTTTACGATTTAAAGACTTTATTTTATACAGTTTACAAGCTTTCTTTATAAAGTTTACAGGCTTTCTTTTACGGACTTTACAGGCTTTATTCTACAGGGTTTACAGGCTTTACTCTATAGGATTTACAGGCTTTATTTTACAATTTACAATTTACAGTTTTTTTTTCACTTTCACAAATGCAATTCGAACTGG
>Ga0247758_1000685_pt1 | contig 29548 bp, 39 predicted proteins | sample UWRJL156409C4_FD_180950 | JGI IMG/M metagenome (GOLD analysis project Ga0247758, IMG submission 180950) | Plant litter microbial communities from Arlington Agricultural Research Station in Wisconsin, United States - UWRJ-L156-409C-4 | ecosystem: Environmental > Terrestrial > Plant litter >... | reverse complement strand
CTCGGGTTGTGGGGTGTGTTGTTTGATCAGGTCCAGGGCGTCGTCCACGGAGAACATGGGGTAGGGGGACTCCCTGTGGCGGCGGCTCGGGCCGAGACTGGGGTCGTTCGACTTGGGGTTCTCGCTGGGTTTTGTGTGTCTGACAAGGCCTGCGTGGCCGTGGCCAGAGCCGTGGGCATGGCTGTGGCTGTGGTCATGTTGATGATGATGGTGGTGACCTTGGGTATTGCTGGAGCTCGAAGCGGACACCCCGGCTTCCTTCTCGAGCTTCTTGACCCCCCCTGAGTGCAGCGCCCTGGAGCTGGCACCAGCAGCCTGCAGACAAGCATGCGGAAGCATCTTGATAACGGCTTGGAGGTTTTCTTTTGCGCCCTTTGGCGACCCTGGCAGTGTGATGATGACGGTCTTGTTCCTCACTCCCGCGACAGGCCGTGACATCATGGCGAAGGGCGTCACAGTCAGGGAAGCTGCCAGCATGCCGTGGACTAAGCCGGGGGCTTGTCGGTGGAGTAGGGGGGTGACAGCTTCAGGGGTGTGGTCGGCAACCGCAAAGCCGGTTCCTCCAGTGGTGACAATCAGGTTGACGGGTTCGGGTGCATCAGCCCAGAGCATGATTTGGCGCTGGATCTGTATCACATCGTCGCTCACGATCTTGGACTCGGAAACTGCCCACTGATCCCCGCCATCCTGGGCGAAGACCGTACGGAGCGTTGCATCGGCAGCATCGGTGGAGGGGTCCTTCGCTGCGGTGGTTGAGATCACCAGAATTGCTGCAGTGAGGGACGCCATCGCGAGGATAGGACGGGCACCAACTTTTGCAACAGCAACCTTGGAGCTTCGCCTTTTATGTTCAGCTCGTGATGTGATGACTGAGCTCAATGAGCGACATGCGGGTTAGTGGGGCCGTAGCTAAGCCAAGCGACAGAATCGGCTGCACAATTCAAGGCGGGGTGACACCGAGGCCGTCCCGAAACAACGGAGCAGGTAACCCGTCGCTCGGGTGCCTTGGACGGATCTCAGCCATGTATTTCCTTTTCAGATTTTTGCGGACTAGGGATGATGCCTTCGTGTATGTCACCATAGAAATCACATATCTCATTCCGTAGGTATCTACATTTTCAGACTATCTGGATCCTCAAGACAACCTTTGCGCGTACCCTGCAACGGGAGTGGATCCCAAACTGACCGCCAAATAAAACCGGCAGTAAATTCAGCGGTGACACTTTGATGGAACCAAACCTTGATCATCGTTCATCAATACGGTAATCTTCAGTAAATTACCAGACCAAACTTCGTTCACGTCGCAAAGCTTCGCCAGCTCATCCTCTCCAATCTCACATTCACACACCACACCCGTTGCAATGGTGCGCTTGAAAGACCGGTACCTGCTGGTCAACATCGTTTACACCGATGTTCCAGCAGGCCAAGCCAAAGGCCCCATCTCGGACTTGCTGCTTTACAACCAGCCGACATCAGGGGAGCTTAGGCCCCAGCATTTGCTCAAAGCCATCCGCAGCGAAGTCAACGCCCTGTTTGGGGACTGCGGGTCTGGTGCTGTTGACCGCAGCCTGCAAGGTCAGCACCCACCACCTCCCAGGGCGCAACTTGTACCCTAACTTGTTTTGTAGTCAAGTATCTCTCCCAGGCCACCTCAACCTTTATTCTAAGGATATCGCGCGATCACTACCGTCTGGTGTGGGCCGCCCTGTCTTTCATGAATAGCCTGCCCTTTAAAGACGGCAGGCCATGCGTCTTCCGAGTCGTGCGCGTCAGTGGCACCATCCGCAAAGTTGAGGCAGAAGCTGTACGCCGCGCTAAGCTGTTCATCCTCGCTGCTGAGGAGGAGATGGCTGGCAAGCCCTCCTCCGGCGCCTTGGATGCGCTGCTACGCGGAAACGACCCAGGCCGCGGTCTCGCAATGGCGGTAGACCAAGACGATGACGACCTAAAGGACGATGACCTCGAGATGGAGGATGATGGATGATTGGGCCCAATTACTTCTTTGCACGTTCTACCCTGATGCCCGAGGGAGGCCCCGGGATCGGCAGGCCGTCGTCCGCGTCTGCAGCGGCTTGGGCCTGCCCTTCGCGGATCTTCTCTTGTTCTTCCTCCTCCCTCCTCTCGGCCTCATCGTACTCCTCCTTGTTGTCGATCCACCGTTCTTGAATATCTTGGACGTCCATCATCGACGTCTCGTTTCGCATCGCCACCTGCCAGACCGTATCGTTGGCGCCTTCGGCACTACCAAATGCGTATCCGCCCGCACGATCGATGACACGCAGAATGTGCATCATACTCTTCTTGTTCTCGACAGCCAGCACCTCGAAGCTGACCAGCCCGAAGTTCTCAACAAGGTTTGCGATAGCCTCATTCAGCCGACTGAACTTTCCGCTCCGAACGGCCGGCGTCTCCGCTTCAAGCGACGGCATGAGATGCCTGAGATCCTGCACTTCGGTATAGTAATCTAGGTTAAATGGCAGCGGGTCATAGCTTGCTATCTTGTCGATTTTCGTCAAGACATTTATGTGTGGGAGGTCCATCTGAAGCATGGCTCGGAGCGCGAGGAGGATGTTGGAGATGTAAAGGGATGGCTGGGTGAGGCAGAAGCAGTCGGAAAGGTGGACAGCCACCAGCTATAAGCCTGGTCAGCAAAGCCTTGTATGAACAGAGCAAGAGTACCAACCCGAAACCCCAACTTTTGTAACCTGTAGAAGATGTTGCGCAGCGAGTTGTGGTGTGTGTATAGCTCAACCTGGCCGGGGCAGTCAAACAGGATATAGTCGTCGCCGAGCTCCTTGAGACCATTTTCCAGCCACTCCATGTTGTGCTCGAGCTCCTCGAGCGCGTACAGAATACCTCCGTTGGGCCCTAATCGGTCGTCCGCCATAATTTCTTCCAGCGTCACCAGATCGCGGATATCGAGCGCGCACGGATAATTGGTTTGGTCGTTCGCAGGATCGAGGTTGACTACAGAGCATTGTCGCCCGATTGCGCCCATAAACTGATGCACTGAACGGGGAATAATTCAGCGACCAGCACCCAGTTAATGCGCCAGACGCAAAGGTTTCAAACAAGGACTTACTGCCATCGCAATATGTGGTCTTCCCGGATCCCGGGCTGCCGAGGACGAGCTGTCCGAAAGGCATGTTGATAGATGCAACACTGACGATTCTCAGAAATTAGATTCAGGATATATACTTCGTATTCTGAAATTTGCGATAGACGAACGCGCAAATTAAGTTGATGTCGCGTCTAGAAGCGTTTAGGTTGCTACGTCAAGGGAGAGCTTGTCGTGGAGAAAGTTGCCCCGCCATCGAACAATGGCAATGACGCCCCCAGCGTGGGGTAAAGTTCTGAAATAATGGCGGTGAAGCCGGGCAGAATCAGCCCTACCCTTGTTTACACTCCCCCAAAGCTTCGGTCGCATTTGATGTTTGCTTTGGTTGAGCCGCCCCCTTTCGACTCAATAGCTCTAAACACACGACATTCAGCCACGCAACCAAATCCCGACAATGGCACCATGTAAGAGCCACATAAACCTACATCGGGCATTTTCTTTTCGAGGTTAACCGCGAAGTGCAGCAACACAATTCGAGGTGGCGCAACCGCCCAACGATGCCATTTCGGCCCTCGTCTTCTCCCCCGATTCGCCGAGCAGGCTACTCGTCTCATCATGGGACAAGAACGTTTATCTCTACGAGGTTGTCGAAGGCGCAGATGAGGCCAAGCTTGTGAATACCTACGAGCATCGCGCGCCCGTACTGGATGTCTGTTTCGGCGCGAACCGAGACGAGGCTTTTACAGCGGGACTGGACCGACAGGTTATGAGGTGTGTTACACCGGCGTCGCATCGCGAAAGCCTGGGACAGACAACAGACGGCTAACAGTACCTCTTCCCAGAATCGATCTTAAAACCGGAGAACAGACCGTACTGAGCACGCATTCCGAGCCCGTTCGATGTGTCGTCTACAGCCCAGAACACTGTAAGCCAACCCCCTGATTAACCACACATGGACCAGCACCTAACACGCTCCATCACAGCCATCCTCATCTCCGCCTCCTGGGATAATACCCTCCACATCCACAGCACAGCCACCTCCCAACCCCATCTCACCATCGAGCTCCCCGGCAAGCCCCACGCCATGGCCTCCAGCCCCTCCAAGGTCGTCGTCGCCATGACCGCCCGCCTCGTTCACATCTACGACCTCCCCAGCATCGCCATAGCCCTCGCTTCCGGCTCCGCCCCGTCGATTCAGCCTTGGCAGCAGCGCGAATCCTCGCTCAAGTTCCTCACGCGCGCCGTATCCTGCATGCCCAACGATGCGGGCTACGCAACATCCTCCATCGAGGGACGTGTTGCAGTTGAGTGGTTCGAGGACACAGCCGAGTCGCAAGCGCGCAAGTACGCCTTCAAGTGCCACCGACAGGCCGCACCAGAGGAGGAGGGCGGCGGCGATATTGTCTACCCTGTAAACGCGCTGACATTCCACCCCGTGTACGGCACCTTTGCGTCAGGCGGTGGTGACGGCACCGTTGCGCTGTGGGATGCCGAGGCCAAACGCCGGATGCGTCAGTATCAGAAGTTCCCCGACAGCGTGGCGGCCGTAGCCTTCTCCAAGGACGGCAAGTACCTTGCGATCGGTGTGTGCCCTGGTTTCGAGACGGGCATGGAGAACTACAACGGCGAGGGCAGGACGAAGATATTCCTCAGAGAGTTGGGTGACACGGAGGCGAAGGGCAAGGGGGCGAAGTAAACGACAAGGGTGTTTGTATATAATAACAGGGACTGATGACCTGGGTACGTTCGGCGTTTGGGAGGGAGGGATTTCATACCAAGGTGGCGTGATAGGTTTGTAACCGCACAAGGAATCAAAGGTCGAGTGTCTTACGGTTGCAAAACAGCGCTGTCGGTGATTTGGCAATGGTGATGGGATTGGCTAAATTTGTTTGTTTTAAATAGGGGAATTTCTTGGCAAACAAATCCCGCCTCCAAAATGACAAAGACCACGTTCAACTGTGCCTGGCCGATTTGGGCTACATGAATTCAGATCACCGACACATCTGACCCTTCTTCGTGGCCAAACATATTCACTTCCATCTCGCCATATTACAACCACCTCTTCTCAACTCATGTCGTATTTGCTCGACGAAACAGCCTGCCACCCTTAGCCAGGGCATCAGCTCGCTCTTTCCGTGTCTGCGACGACTCGTCCGAGCTACTTACCAACCTAAAAGGTGATGATTCTTCAATGTATGTCTCCCAAGTTTTCGTTGGGCTGACCATCGGGGGACGATGACCAATTGGCTGAGTACAGAAAATAGTTTGCGTGCTCTGAGAAAACGGCGACGGGGAAGACGTCGGCTCTGGTGTTGGAATCTACACCCCTATCCATAGCTCTGCTCTCAAGCTCTTCTCTGTTCTGGGCATCGCTGTTTTTCTCATTTTTTTCCGGTGAATCTTCGAGAATGATGCTCGCCCTTGCGCCGTACGGTGCTAATGCTCTCACAGTCTCGTTTGGGTCTGCTTCGGGTACCGGTCGGTAGTCTTTCGCATTTGTGACAGCCTTATCGTTCTTCGTCAAGCGCTTTCCCTCAAGGGGGCGGGTGGGTTTCTGCGGCGCGGTAATGAATGAATTGTCCTCAACTCTCCGAACCTTCTTTCTTTGTTTCACCGGAGACTTTGATTGAGTCAAGCCCAAGGCTCCAGCCCCTGAAGTGGCCCTTGGGGGTAGTTTCCGTTTCCCCAAAACTTGAATGAAGCCATATGGCCTTGCTTCATGATCCGAGAAGCCATCACCGGGCTGGTCCTTTGGAGGCAGGGGAGTCTTTTTGGACTTGGACTTGGGTGTTAGTTTCTTGAAACCGCGCGGAGGAGTCTTGTTGAACATAATAAATGGGCGGTGCCGGAGTGTTCTGGCCCTAGACGAGGGGGCCCGGGCGGACCGACGTCTCGGCAAGGTACTGATAGACGACGCCGGGGTAGATTGCGGTTCGTCATCCTCGTCTTCGCTCTGTACACTCTCACTACCGCTTTCTTCCTCCGAGTATTCGTAGTCATACGCATCATGAAAGCCACATGTGTTCTCCATCGTGTCTAGAAGCGTTGATCAGCCCGAGCCTGAACAATAGGTCAATCTGGCCACCTACCTTTGATCTCCTCATTATCTCCAGCAGCATACTCTTCTCCGTCAGTTTCTCCATCACTGTGGTGTTCGTCCATGCTCTGCTTGTAGAAAGCGGCAGGCTGATCATGCTGACTGTCACGATTGAGTTGAAGTACATGGCTGTCCACAGCGTGCTCCACGCGCTTCTTCGGGGGTAGGTTCTCACGTAGTACTGGCAGCAGTCCTGTTTGCGCATTCTTCAATCTGTGGGAGTATGTTTTGAGGGGCGGCCTTGGGGAGGTTGCAAAGAAGACTATCTGATCCTGCACCTCCGGATTCATCGCAGTTATTGGAGTTGTGTGTGCTACCGGAATGGGTGACGAACCGCTGGATACCAACAAGACGAGTTTGGTTGGGAGAGATAAACACTTATTATGGTCCCTGGCCTTGGAAGAGACCAGTGTCTCCTCTGCAGAATGGGAAGGTGGGCTGAGAATACGGTCAGGTAGGGAAGGAGCGATGTAAGGCATCCGCCTCAATTTGAAATCTAGGCCCACTAGCACAAGCCCGGTGCAATAGCTACAGTCCCAGTATCGGGACACCTGAACCTATGCTAACAGCGGTTACAAGAAATTACGATTTCCCAGTTTAGGGGTATCTCAATCTGCTCAATCTCTTCACCCGTCAACTCCATGCTGAGCCCTTCTAAGCCAAATTCGGCGCCCTCTAGATTGCAGCAACCGGTGCTCAGAATTTCGTGAGAGTACTTTCTCAATGCATAGGCCAGTTCAACGGTTTCTCCGGTCCCCACGTCAAGCCTTTGGGCGATATGACCAAGTCTCGTTCCCATAGATCCACCGGTTTCAGTTTTGCCGTGTATCACTAGCCCCATGTTCTCTTCTTTGCACATCGCCGCGATCTCAATGTCGAAGTTCCATACCGGTGCCTCCAAGCCGTGCCAGTAGGTACAGAACTGGCCCAAACCGTGATCCCGGCCATACTGATTTCCTTTGCTCACCACCCACGTAGGGATGTCACCAGCACCAATGAGTTTGACCTTTTGGTTTACTATCAACTCATTCAATGACTTCATGACCTCAGAGATGAACACAGAGACATCCCAGTTCGTAACCCAAAGCTGATTCAAGCCTTTCGTTAATATCTGTACCTGTTTACCCTTTTACGAGAATATTCGCTCACAATATCGAGAAATCTTGTCCCAAGGCGTCGAAGGGTTTTCTCGATGTTGAGTCGAACGTTGGCCGCACTGTTGAGGTGTTTCATTTCCATTATAACGGAAACAACTAGTCGAGTTTACAGCAGTCAGCCCGGATCTCTGAAGTGAAAGAGGGGAGTAATGATTTAATTACTCATCATGTCCCAGGCATCGTACTCATTCAGCCACTTTTTGACCCATGGTTGACACTCCTCATTGTCAACATCGATGAAGTTCCCTCCACTATTATCAAGAGCATCCAGAATCCTGCGGACTTCCCTATGGCACACAAGTTAAGAAATGCGACAACCTCGAATTTACTTGGCATTTGGGAGCAAACGTGACTTACTCATGATCTCCCGTTGCGATTCCTAACAAAAACGGGCTTACCATGACCTTTGCTCCGGGAAACAGGGGCCAGTGATGCTGGAGGAGGTGGGCCATTTTTTGTATCCCACTGACCTAGGGTGTGACGGTCGGGCTGGAAAGAGCAAGTTAGTTAATATACAGCCCCGACCAGCGAGGCCAAAAGGTATCTTCCCAATCTTGAGAGCTTTTGTAAATAGGAAAAAACTTGCGGAGAAGCTGAAGGATTGGTGATGAGAAAGCTGGACGCATTACTTACTGGGCTGATAGCGTGCTTGGTACCAACTGAAAGTACATTGAAAACGTGCCCGATGGCGGGAAGAAGTTCTGAAGTAGGTATTATTCTTGCGCTTGACGTGTTAGATTTATGTTGACGAGGCGGAAAACCTTGTCCCGTGTACGGCCACAGATACAGGAAGAGGAAGGAACGGCAAGGTCAAACAAATATCTGCCTTCAAGAAGTGTTTGACCAAACACGCCCGAATTCGAGCTCGTCTAAGGCAGTATTTCAAGAGTATTTCAAAAAGCTGATGCCTGTGATAGTGGCGCCGATGGTTTGGTAGAAGCAGCCTTGAACGTCAGAGAGGACTTTCTTGGAGGCGGCGGAACGCAGCATGTCCGCTGTTGGTTGTGAGGTGGAAGGTATCAAACTGGGACGGAGAGTGCGTGGGTTGTGTTAATAGCTGGAGTGCTCCTAAACCGGCCAGGCACCCATGGTGTTTGTTTTCAAAGTAAGAAAGAAGGAAAATCATTCATCTTTTAGAGAGCACTTGAAGACGTTGCTCACAAGCACACCGCCGATCGAACGGACAACAACAACAACATGGACGAGACATCCCTCACTAACCAAAGACACCACATGCAGTTCAATATTCCCACCGGCATCCTAGTCATACATGTGTATATACAAGTTCAAAATACACTTCCTCAACAAGTCCAGACCCCGACGATGCCATCTCGCCGACCCTCGACCATATACCCATCCCTAATGCGCACACGCTCTATAATGGCTGGTGTCTTGCCCTCTTCGGCCTCGGCAATACCAGCACCGCAATCCCAATGCCGTCCTTCAACCTTGTCATACACCTTGACTACGTCCTCGCCGGCAGCGCAGACAATGCGCCGCGTGTCAAACATCATGCTCGTAATCGGGTTATCATATGCGTATGCGTCATAGATAGACCCAGTTCGAAGGTCCCATATCTGCGTTATTGTCAATATAGGCTTCACTCTGAGGCAAACGATCATGTCTTACCCGTATACTCCGATCCAAGCTTCCCGTTACCAGATGTACGTCGTCAAACTGTAGGCATGTCACCGGCCCGGTATGTCCCACCAGACTGCGATGAACCTGTCCGCTCCTGAGATCCCAGAGCCTCACCATGCCATCAGCCGTGCCGCAGGCAAGAGCTGACTCGAATACCTGCAGCGCGCCGACAAAGTCTGCCGACGCATCTGAGGCCCGGCTAGTCTGCCTCCAAGTGCTGTCTCCCGCTGACATGGCCGATGCCTGCGCCGCTGCCCACATAACGTCCAGCGTCTGCACACATCGTCCCTTCTCGAGATCCCACTGTCTCAGCGTCTTGTCCGCGGACCCAGAAACCAGGACGTTGTCCCTGAAGTGGAGCGCTGTAATCTCATCCAGATGGGCGTTCAGGGTGAAAAGCGGGCACTCGGACATGCTCCCCGCAGGCGGGTCCACCGGTTGGTCGTCTGGGTTCTCGAAGGCCATCCCGTCGTCTTCCTCATCCCTGCCGAACTGGCTTCCCTGCGGATCGTAATGTGCATTGCTCAAGTCCCAGAGTCGGATAGTGGCGTCCATGGAGCCCGTCGCCAAAATATTGTCTTCGACCTGGAGAGTTCGGACCGAAGCTGTGTGGCCCTCCAGTACGCCAATGCAACGCCCTGCGTTCAAATCCCATACCCGGATCGAGTCATCCATTGCCGCCGAGACCATCATGCCGAACGGTGCATCGAAGTCGAGTGCAGTGATATTATCTTGATGAGCGCGCATGGACCGAATCATAGTTCCTGGCTTGAAGTGCTCATGCAGGATCGGCATCGATTTCCGTCGAATGTTCCTGGGCTTCTTTGTCCTCGATGGGGTGCTGCTTGCTGATGGCAGCTTCTCATAGATGGACTGCGACATGAATCCTGCTGCATCGCCTCTCTCTGACTCCAACTCATCATCCGACCTGGTGGGTGTCTGGAGAGCGTTGGACTCTGCCTCGTCAGCTAGCTCCTGAGCTACTTCTAACCTCCCCTCAACCTCGACAACTAAATAGCCGGTTAGCCACAGAACCACCACCAACTTCAGGGGTAATCTCACTTTCGTGTTCCAGCAACGCTTCCTCCTGCTCCAACCCCGCGAGCCTATCCAAGATGATCCTCCGCATACCTGCCAAATTGGCCAGCTTATTATCGATTTCGCGGATCTCGCTGCTAGCCATGTTCTTGCGGACCCCCAGCATCTCAAGCTGGTGCATCATGGATGATTTCTCTTTTCGTAGCTTGTTGACGGCATGCGGGCTGTCCCGATGGGCGCCATGCTCCGTCTCCTCTAGCATCTTCCGCCCACGCGACACCCGCCGTCTGTGCTTCCTCCCCTCCTCAGTGAACTCAGGGAAGGTCGCCTGAAACCCCTGGAATAGCGAGTACTGGTTGTCATCCTCGGGGATGTTCTTAAGCATCTCGTCGGGCACGTATGAAAGCGCCCGTGATTGGATCTCCCGGGATGACAGCGTCGACCGTACGAGGTCCGTCGGTGTCGTGCGCGCCATGGAGAAGACGCTTCGCTGCAGCCCCGGCCTCCGTAGCTGCTTGTGCACCTCACTTAGAGCGCTCTGGTAGTGAGGGTGCGCCGTCGGGTCGCCCAGTGGCGCCATCAGATGGCTTGCCGTCGTCGTTACCTTGCGACCGAATGCCTCGAGACCCCGAGTCTGCCATGGAGACTTAGGTTAGCTGCTAGCCCCCATGATCATTGGCCCTTCTTCCAATAGTCTAGGTGTCGCCTACCGATATCACAGAGGACTCGTCTTCCGGCGATGACGGGGGGTCTGGGAACTCATTCCTCGCGGAATTGGCCATGCGTCGCCACTCGCGAGTCTGGGCGTCGCTCGAAGGATATCGTGTTTTCTCGGGAGATTTTTTTGCAATCGGTCGCGACAGTTGTCGGGGTGGTTTGCAGCAGAAGCAGGCAATTGATGAACGGCAAAAATTTGGGTTTCGCGTCGCGTTCAGTTCGTCAGAGAGTTGGCTCTCGAGCAGGTCGAGCAGCTTTCCAGGTTGCGGCACAAAGAGCTACGTCGACGGGTGCTACTGAGTGGCCCTAAGCCACGCGACGAGGCAACCTTGAAGTCGAGCCTGCATGTGCTTCCAGGTTGTTGTCGGTGCAGCGGTGTGATTGGGCCGCGGCGAAGCCCGGAATCCCCAGCAAGAGTTGAGGATGGGTGGGGTACCTTCCCGATGCCGGGCACCGTCATCAAAATTTCTAGTGCTTTGCCAGCTCCGATCTGGATTCTGGAAGCGCCAAGTTCAGGTTGGTGGGGTCGCCAGCTCCCAAAGTCCCGACGACTATTGTTTAACACCCAGAGGCGGACGGATCAAACCATCTCATACTTCATACTACAAAAGGACAGTTGGATACAGGATGGACGCCGTAATCGACCTCTCGGACAAGTCCAAGGCACTGGACCTCTCCAGCATCCGCTACCAGCTCATGTACGTCTACCCTCCCCCGCTCACCCCAGGGTGAGAGGTAGCGCTCACACATGCGCCCTGTCGCACCGCAGCCGGCTGGAGGACACCATCACCTTCCACCTCATCGAGCGGGTACAGTTCCCGCTCAATGAGAACATCTATGTGCCCGGCGCCGTCCCGATACCCAACAGCTCCCTGAGCTTCATGGACTGGTACCTGACCGAGCAGGAGCGTCTGCAGTCCCTGATCCGCCGCTACGAGTCACCCGACGAGTATCCCTTCTTCCCGGAGGCGGTGCAGAAGCCCATCCTGGACTCGCTCGACTACCCGCAGATCCTCCACCCCAACGACGTCAACGTCAACGACAAGATCAAGAAGTTCTACACAGACCAGTTCCTACCGCGCGTGTGCCCGGACTTTGGGGGCCGCGGCGACCGGGGTGTGTCTCAAGAAAACTACGGATCCTCAGCCACCTGTGACATCGCCTGTCTACAGGCCCTGTCGCGGAGGATCCACTTTGGCAAGTTCGTTGCAGAGTCCAAGTTCCAGTCAGAGACGGAGAAGTTCACACAGTTCATCCGGGCCGGCGACCGCAAATCTATCGGCGACGCCATCACGAACAAGGCGGTGGAAAAGAAGGTGTTGGAGAGGTTGAAGCTCAAAGCGCAAACGTACGGCACGGACCCGTCTATAGGAGCCGATGCCGGCGACCAGGTGAAGATTAACGTCGAAGCCGTCGTCTCCATGTACGAGGACTTTGTCATCCCCCTCACTAAGGAGGTTGAGGTAGAGTATCTGATGCAGCGGTTGGAGCCTGCACAGTGAGCTGCACCGATCAACAACACGAAAAAAGGAGAGACAATCTCATTATTTACCACAAACACCAAGGGATAGAGCATAGATGGACAAGGGGGTTACATCGTCATTTGTCTATTGACGCGGAATCTGCTAAGCCGCGCTACCGACATAATCACCCACCGCTTTGACAGCGGCCTCGAACTTGGAAGCCTCAATCAGCATCATGTACCCCTGCGGCTTGACGCCCATCTCCTGAAATGCCCTCTTGCTGTCTGCCACTGCATCACCCTCTTTTGTGAACGTGTACGTGCCGGCTGCCACAGCATGCTTGCTCATCTCCTCGTCTTCGGGATGAAAGTGCTGCAGACGGGACTCTTCCCTTGCCTTCTTCTGCTTGCGCTCGTCAAGGGTTGACGCCACTTCGAGGTATGCTCGCGACACCACCAGATAGTGCGTGAACTCGTACGGCTCCTTGTCCTCCACGGCCGCCTCGATCTCGTCAATCATCATCGACCACATGGGCGGAATGACCTCAGCCGGCATGTTGAGCAGCCGCTCGGCCAGCACGAGCCCCACCACGGTCTTATCCGACGCCAGAACTTCCGGGACCTTCTCCGCGAGCCTTGACCCCGTGGACGCGCGCGCCCGGTCGCTCAAATACTCGATCAGCTGCGCGACGGGCTTCTTGGCGCGGTGCTCGCTGGCGTTAAGCACAGTAAGGAAGGCATACGCATCGTTTGCCTTGTCGTCGACTTTGCAGGTGGAGCCGATGGTGTTCTGCTCTACGATGAGGTCGCTCAGGCCAGAGAGGTCGAGCAGCTGGGCATCCGCGTCAAAGAGCTGTCGCAGCAGGGTCTTGACGCCGTGAAAGTCGATCTGGGAGTCGTAGTTGAATAGCTCAAAGTCGACATTTATAACATCCATGTCCTATTGGAAAGAGAAGAAAAAGACCGTCAGTATAAACGGTCTCGGGCCCGCGTCTGCAAAGCAATTGCACCTCTCACTTCATCATCTGAGCTGGAATCCTCATCCATCTTATCGACGGTGGGGTCGTTGTCTTGTTGCGCTTCGGCATCTCTCGTCCGTTTCCTCGCCATACTGATCGGGGAATTCTGAAAATCAGGTTATGACAGATGGAGTAGGAGCCCTTCGTTTATTCTGGCCTTTTCTTTGCTCTTGTTTGTGGTATTTGGCTTCGTTCTGCTGCCGTATGTGTTCGCGGGCCAAATTTTTGAGACGCTGCCCCTCATCCAAATATCGATAAGGCTCTTATCATGCTTCATAGCTAACCCTAACCCCCCATTATACGACAAGCCAGTTTCGTCACCGGGCATAGTTAACATGAACCTCCTATCCTACAACTTAGATCGGACCCTTCTGATGGTCCCTTCGTACAATACTAGACAGCCCCAACCCATGGTCACCTCTATATAATATCGAGCGCATATTGCCCAGCCAGTAGTGCGCCTTGATCCGCGGCTGGGACCATGGATTCGGTAATGAGACAACATGCAGCTCTGCGGCCGCGCGCCTTTGGTATCAAACTCCCCTAGGTGTACTGGTAAGGAGGTCGGCTCTAGTGGAAATCCCAAAGATCATGAAGCCAGGCCCGCCCTCGCCGACAGCTCCTGATTCACTTGAAGGGCGGTGTTTAAACCTGCTCCGCGCCCCAGCCGGCGTCCGCTTCCCGCATGTTGGCAGGGGGTTCGATGGAGGGAATGAACTCGAGGGCGACATAAGCCACACCGACCAGGCCAACGATGGAGCCGGCAATAACTCTCAGGATGCCGTCGTGGAGGAGGATGCTGCCAACGAAGATATAGACTGGGAGGCGATTGGGTTAGTGTGACACAATCATGTGCCAGCAGCTAGTGAATACGTACAGATACCACGGCCGATGAAGGAGAAGAGGAACGAAGCGTAGCGCGAGACCTGAGGAGGAATCTGGAATTCTGTGTTTGGGTCAGCGTTCAGGGGTATTCATCACCCGGAATAGGCAATATTTACCAAGAAGACCAGTGGCTGTTCAAAAGAGTTAGCTTTGTATCTCACGCTCTCTGTAAGAACTGTATGCCACTTACCAAGACCGAAAATGATAACATAACTGCCCACAATCACGGACTGGCTATTTGACGCAAAAGACACGGTTAGCACACTGTGTCCCGATCACCACCCTCAAAACAGCGAGTATGGGCCGGCGAGGCCCGCACAAGAGCCTCGCCAGCTTCCTCTGCACCCATCTCGAGTTGACGCGTTCTGCGCCTTCCTCGGCCAATCTATGCGCACGAAACCCTCGCCATCCGAGTCTCTTGTGATTGCGCCGAGACAAGCAGAAAATGATGGGCTATCGGGTCTCGAGGGGATCGGCACCGCAAAATCGTTGGGGATTCAGGGATAGAACCTACAAGGAGATGGGGAAGAATTGCGAAATTCCGCCCAAGACCATGATGACCGCAACCACCAGGTTGACGATCCGGCTACATCCCAAGCAAGAGTAGTCAGCACATGTCCATCAAATCCAATTGATCACGGCCGGCCATCGGCCATGTAGCTTGCCGCAATCTGTGGGGCATCAATGGAAGAAGCCTACAAGGAGTCGGAGAAGTCCATCTTGTCTGGTTGAGTGTCGCAGAACAACTAGATCGAGATTGAAATTGGGCGCGTCTCTTGTTCGACCAAGGGTGAGGTTCCGTCTCGAATTTCTAGAGGAAAATCTAGTATAAGAACAATAGTAGAAGGGCTATGAGTTGAAAGCGAAGATTGCGCGGCCGTAGTCAGGTGCGGTGGTAGGCAGCAATGATTTGAATGTCTCTTTTTGCGACGGGACGGGATTTGTGACGACGATTCAAGAAGCTTGGTTGCTGCTGACGCAGCTAGCTAGGCAAGGTGCGCCTCGTGCATACCCAGGTTATAAAGCTAGCGCCCCGTTTAGTGCACCGGCCCAGCCACATCCGAGTGTATAGAAACCTTGGCAAACATCCACTCAGGGTCACAAGTTGAGAGTGCAGGTCAACGTTGGAAGAGACACACCTTGCGTGGGGGTTGCATGTGGGCCGCACACACGTATCCAAGTACGCGTGGCAACCTTGGTAGCTAGGCGTATTTGGGACTCAGGGGGATGGTCATGAATTCTCTTCGTATTGGCCAACCTGTCATTCATCGTCGTGCCCATCAAAGGCGAGCCCTGTGAGGTCTCTCGCAATTTTGTACATAAATACATGTCGCTTCGAAGGCCCCAAATCCAGAGTTCCCGCTGAAGAAATCGCCGAAGATGCGCCCATCGCAGTGCTGTAGCCAGAACACTTGCTTGTCGCTATGATGGCCCCAATTCCCATACCCCGATATTCAAACTCCTAACACAAATACACCATTTCTCTATCCAGCTATAGCAGCAATGCCCATCACTTGCACCCCTCTAAGGATAAACTTACCATCCGTCTCAAGCTTCGTCAAGCTCAGCCAGTTCTCTCTCCTTTGCTGCCAGCATCTCCCTCATCCTCTCCGCTTCCAGCGCAAGGGCGGCTCTCTTTTCGGCCTTGGATTTATCATCACCGCCAGGGTCCCGTGAGCCCAGCCAAGACGCAAAGGGAGGTGGTGTGACTGAGACTCCACCTCTCGACAAGGCTCCGGGGCTCGGAGCGGAAGCTGCCGTGCTTCCTGGTGATCGTGCCGCCTGTATCGATGGGTCAGGATTCTCCTCTCCGCCTCTTGCCCCAGCAGCTGGGTTCAGAATTGAGCTGATTGACGATAGTCGCTTGGAATCCCCAGCGTCTGCGGCATTCGGCGAATCGGCATCTATGTTTGAAAATGATCGCTTTCGCGAAGGCGAAAGGAACGAGGCTGGCGATAACGACGATTGGCGGTCATCATGAACGTTGAGCGACGTCAGAGGCGCCAGCCGGTTTTCGTTGCTGAGAGACTCTGGCACGTGGCGTTGGTTGTTGTTGTTGTTGTTGTTGTTGTTGTTGTTGTTGTTGTTGTTGTTGTTGTTGTTGTTGTTGTTTGAGGCGTGATACTCGTATTGGCGGTTATTGTTTGACGACGAACGGTACTGGTACTGTCCTAAATCTCCTGAAGTCGGCGAGGTTTGTCGGTTTTGTCGCAACTCTGTCTCGGGCACCAGCGTCATTGCATGTTCATCTCGCCGCCTAAACCCGAGGTTGATAGATCCATCCGGGTTCGTTGAGCCCCTTTCGACGTCAGGCCCAGGTGATGGAGAGTTTGTGGGTTCCATTAATTCCTCAGGCTCTGGGCTCCCCCCAACAACAGGAATAACGCGTTTCCTCCTCTTGATTATTGCCTTCTTCATGGTAACTGGTCGGTGGACGCCATGAAGCTTGTAGTATAGACCTGTATAACGTTAGGCACGAGACATCAAGTGCATTGCTGTGACTACTCACCACAGGCGTTGCATATCGTGTGGCCAGCTTCATCCCTTCTCCAAAGGGGAGTGATCGTAGTTCCACAGTTCTGGCATGCAATCACGACAGTGGTGTTTTGGTTCTGGATATGCAGTGCCCCGATATCGATAGGGGCTGCTGGGTCATCAGCGCCCCCCTCCGACTGTGTCCTCCCCGGCGAAGATGCGCCCTGGCATCTGAGCACGTTCAGGCTCGCGCTCTTCGAGACACGGTTGTTGTACGCGGGACAACCGCTGCATCCTTCAGCACCGCCGGTACCATTGCATTTCCCTCCCCCGGGACAGGACCCGGATGGTGTCTGATCTGCTGCAACGTATGTTGCCCCCGCTACATTGGGATGTAATGCTGCGCTTGCCTTCGGTGAGAGCTTCATGGGCATCTGTCGAGGATTTGAGACAACGTTGGGGGGACGCTTGAGGTTGGTCGGGCGGTCCGCGTTTCTCGCCTTCAAATACAATCCACATGCATTGCATATGGTGGCGCCCTGAGGAGACCTCCTCCAGAGAGGGGTACGAGTTGTGCCACAGTTACTATGGCAATGTTAATGGCGAGAGTATCGGCACATAGATGGAAACACTTACCTGCAGACTTGACCAGACTGCCCCAGATTAGGGGCCGCGTCCATCGGGACGTTGCCGAGGGAAGATAGGGTGTTTGCACTGGGATGGGGTGCTGGACTGGCGGTTCTTGAATGAAGGGGGGATTCATGTACGCTTCGCTCTGTACTTCCTGGGCTGCGTGAGTTAGCCGGCTCTGATCCAGCTTGGCCATCGTCCCCGGTGGTTTCGTGCCTCGCTCGCCCCTGACCGGCGCTCGATTCCCTTGAGGGCCTTGAAGGAAGGGCAGTTCGCCGAGGGCTTGGTGCTACTGCTTGAGACGCCATATTTAGGATAATCCGACAGGGCTGTCTACGTCCCCGTGTGGGCGATGGAATCTTGATGCGCCTGGGTTGGAGTGGCGCGTTAGTGTTTATTACTGCTTGTCGTCGTCGGAAGGCTTTTGGTAAGCCGCGGGATCGTAAAGCGAGGTGAGCCTGGACAGTTCGCCTGACTGCGGAACAGGGGTTGATCGGCAGACTACGATACTTGCGAAGCGACTCAAGGCTGCTGCGGGGTGGCAGGACCGTACTTGCTCTTGTCCAACTTGGGTAGTTTCTTCCGCTCGAGGTGACGCGAAGGGCACCGGTGAGAAAGGAGATTCGTCGGGCACGGCAGGAGAGGAGGCGGCGAGGCAAAGGCGACTACGGACCTTGCGGAAAGATGGAGTGGGAGCACGCCACCGGAATGGAGCCGGCGTCTTGAAGCAAGATACGGATTCCCCGTACCACAAGCACACGCGGAACGATATCCACCTCTGAACGGCTACGCGACCCGGAAAGCAAGTCAACTCTGGTCGGGGTAGGCGGCGGAAGTTCTATGGAACTGCGGTGCGAGGTCGGTAAAAGTGACCAGAGCGTCAAGTTAGGCGCACTCCAGATGGAGGGACGGGGTTGGAGCGCAAAGGTCGTGGCCGCTGAGAGATACAGCGTCCTTTATCTGTTTATCTGATCTGATCCAGGCGGGCGAATGGTTGAAGAGGGGAAAGCGGCCGTCCGGGGTGACGCTCTGGGCAGTCTGATCTGATAAACCTGGAAGCGGTAGCCTAGGGGCGGTAGCCTGGGGCGGGAGGACGGGAAGAAGAGGCGAGGCGTGCTGGTAGAGAATGTGTAAGGTGACGGACCCCGAGCTTGTTGCGAGCGGTCGAGCTGCAATCTGTTTCCTCCCAACAACTACTACGAGCTGCAAGCGGTCCTGGGCACCTGATTATCTGAGAAGCAGAATCTGGGGTTCTGATTGCCTACACACCAAGGGAAGGCAAAGAGTCGCGGGAGGAGCCCCGGTCAGCTGTAGGAGACGGCAGCCCGTCCACACCGCAACAGTGCCCGCGAATCAGAACGCTTGCATTGTCAGCAGACTTCCACAGGTGGGTCTACCGAGAGCCCTGTCCATGCAGAAAAGATCCAAAGGCTATTCCATTACGTGGTAGAGTTGGGATTTGCACACAGCTCCGACAACTGGAAACCGATCCCTTTGGGCCAGAGTTTGGTGGCTCACGGTGGTGTCAGCGTGTGGGCAATTTGTCCTCTGTCCATGGCGTGAGCGCGCTGACGTCTCGCCTCAAGCCCTCCACGGGATGTCTTGGCGCTGTCCGATCTGCCAACAGTATATACAGACTACAGGACACCATCCTCCCAAAATGGACTTTAGGTCGCATGCATTCAAGACTAATCCGACATACACCGCTACATTTTGGTCGTTGCACTCTGCCGGGGCAACTCCGAGCGGCTCGTTGAGGAACCATGCCTCACCCTAATCCCTCAGAGGCTCGATCGCCTACTTAGCACCCTGCTCAAGGATCAACAAGGCTGACCGGTTACCAAACCACCATAGTCCCTGCCGACCTTTCATGGGGATCACATCTCAGATGGGCGCGTCTTATTTATATTACGGTACATGAGATACCTTCGCTGGCAGCAATATGGAAGGAAGTGGTGTGTGAGCTCCCAGCCGATGTCACAGTCCACAAGTCGTGTCAATAGGACGCCAAGCTGCCGGGACTGACACTAATAAGCAGAGCCATCTTCTAATCAGATCTTCGGCGGAGCTTCCTATTGACGGGATTCGGGAAAAGCTACCTTTCTTAACTAGGTACAGCCCCGCCAAATCCCGCCAAGACTTTTTATCAATTTCATCAGTGGGCTTTTAGGGGATGGATTCCATCCTTCTCGTTCGATGGACCCTGCGCCATTGGACGTCGTAATAGCGCCCAAGCAGCTGACCGCTGGTTTCTGATTGCGCTGTTTTCGTCTGCCCAGCAAGCATCGCGGTAGGAGTATACTGACACATCCCACGCTTTCCCACGCTTTCCCAACGCCCTCGCCAGGGCCACTCCGGAACTCGGAGTCGAAAACGGAAGGTCCAGCCGATCGCGCCATGTACGTTTGATCCCCTCTGCTAGGCGACGTACACAAAGTTGCTCTCGTCAGAGATCCGGATCATCCTCCGAGCTCCTTCTCATGTCGCCAAGCTCTTCCTGAAGTGCAGAGTTGATCTCAGCGGCCTGCTTTTTGCCGACATTGATTGGAATCGCGAGGGAGAGGGCATTCCAAAGCCATAGGCCTCTATCATTTAGAGCTATTCTCCCCAAGACCACAACGGGGTTGTCTGCGCTGCTGGTGTCGTGGCTGGCAATTATCACTGCGTGTTGGACAACAGCGAAGCCGAACAGAGTGGGTGGTTCGACTCGAGCCGTCTCAGCGCTGGAGTCGCGTTGGGAACTCTGTTCGTAGCTGAGAAACTCACGCCATCGTTGCCCGAGAGCTTGCATCTTGACATGGATGGACTGATCCATCCACACGGTGAAGCGGCGTGTCTCTTCGTCGTCGGATTCGCTCTCATCATCAGAGTTGGACGTCTCGGACCCTGTTTCCCGCCTGTCGTTGGCCTTACTGGGGATTCCTTTGGTTTTGGTCGACTCGCAATCCCCGCTCCTTCGTGGACTTTCATCCTCTCCGTTATCAGACCCCTCCATATGAAACCCGGGGTTGTTGATTGGATAGGCATGGACGAAAAACATAGGGGGAAATAATTTCGCGTCAATGCCGGCGTCTTTGAGGGCCCACTTAATGTAGGTGGAAATAGCTTTGACGACGACTGGTTCCATTTTATCAAAGGCAAGTTGATTCTCGTAGTCCATGACCCTCTGTGATAGATAGAATAGTGCCTCGAGAGCCTTAGCCGCTGGGTGATCTGTTAGTACCTCTGATCAGTCAGCATGCCGGCACAATGCTTACCTGCAACTTCGCCATTGGGAGACAAAGCCGAAATCACCACCCGCTTCTTGCTGTTTACAGGTGCGAAAACATGTTCCAGCTGGGGCTGACCTATACCCCACATCTTGTAGCTCATTTTCCAAGTTGAAGGAATCATCGGGTGGACGCCTCTCATGAAGATGAGCTGGTGGACTTTGGTCTGCCGAGAATTCCACTGATCACTTCCCTCAACGAGGGTCAAGGCCCGATCCCAGTCGTCCGTAACGTTAGGAACATCACCATAGTTGGACCAGTCGCTGCTCTCGTCATCGTCGTTGCCGCCGGTACCTCCCGTGGTCTCCCAACTTTCGCCGAGGTAGCTCCGGCTTAATCCGCTCTGGCCATGAAGGGAGAGAGACGAGCTGTATCTCAGTTGCCTTTGAATATCCTCCGCAGCGGTGTAGTACCTGCTAGGGTTACCACCGCCACGGAGCGCAGAGTCTGGACAGTCAAGCGGCCGAGGCGGAGGACCCATGAGACCAGAAGACTTGTGTCTGTCGAAAGTTTCACCACTTTCCGATGCTGCCGCAACCGGCGCGTCGGTCATAAGTTCGTCCATTGGCGAGTGCTGGATACTGTGGTGAGGTTGACAGCGGAGGGAACGTTGATGTGCGGCGAAGAAGTAGCAGGAATAGCAGAGCACCGAAGTACTTCAATGCAGGTTGTAGCTGAATTACCCGCCAGAAGGGTCGTTGTCCAGATGATTGCCCTCACAAATGCTAAAAAGCGTAGGACACACCAGTGGGGGAGATGTTGCTACTGGAAAGCCGGAAATTCTATCAAGGCCGACGGAAGATGCTGTCAGTTGCCAGGGTTTGAGTGGCACCACGTTGGCTGCTCTTGACTGAAAACAAAGAAAAGTAGGTGGGAGCTTGGGTGGGTGGTGGTGTTGCTGCTTCCGAGCAACATGTTTGAAGCAGCCCCGCGAGAAGACGGGCGGGCATTTAAATCGTCGACACCCAACAATGCCATGCCTAAATTCCCGGTCTGTGGTTGACCGACCAGACAGCTCAGCAGCTTGCTGCGTCACAAGAGGAAGGCGGCACCCATCTGGGCAGCCATCTTGGCATCCGGCAACAAGCCCCACCACCAGCCAATAAGTTTAAGGATGTAAGGTGAGGTACAGTTGTTCCGTGGCGTGCCTGGGGGCACCATTTAAAGTTGGTGCCACACCGTAGCCTAATCCGTAGGGTGTACCACATACCCAGGTACTTGACAACGCCCTCTTCTAACACAATCAAGGTATATGAAGCCTATCTCCTCATTATAATCAAGCCCTTTTACAATGCGAACGAGGCATGCAGTGTAATAACTAGGCTCTGCTCCTCTGGCACAGCCAAAGCTGTGTGAGGGTCTCTCTAATACATTTTTCGGACGAAGCAGAGGAGGGGTTATTTTATTTTACAGATAACGGACAGAAACATAGGTATACGCTCACATGAGCTAAAAGAGCGTGAAGCACTGCTCAGGGCATAGCGTGTGCTTGCCGTTTGCATCAGGAGGAACAGGCCGGCTTCGGGTCGTGTCCGCACGCGTCATTCAGCTGTGGGGAATCTCAAGCCCTGGAATGTGATTACATAACTTGAGAGTGGGTCCACACTAGCGACTCAGACCCCTGTTGTCGTCAAAGAGCCTGCATTGGGCGGGTTTTTATCTGGGAGCAGCGTGTTGAATTTCTCGTTTCTTTCGCGACGCGCCTGACATTGTCACTCCTCGCTCAACCGAAGAACGTCAACAACACGGCACCAAATATGGCCACAGATTGGAGCCGCCTTACGGTCGTCGACCTCCGCCAAGAGCTCAAGCGCCGAGGGCTTGCGCAGGCGGGAAAGAAAGTAGAGCTGGTGGAACGCCTGACCCTTGCCGATGACGAACCCGTGAATGACGACGAACCTGACGTCCAAACCGCCGAGGAACCCGACGATGTTGCCAAAGATTCGCCGAAGCACAAATCGCCTACCCTAGAAGCTCAAAGGGATTCTTCCAAGGAACTCGATACTGCACCACATCCGATTGAGACAAAGTCTTCAGAAAAAACCGATGCGATTACCCCATCAAAATCACCAAACAACGCTGCGGATGCAGATGTAACCCCACAACCTGTCTCCGAGCCCGTGGCATCTATCCACCAGAAAGAAGATGTCCAAAAAAAGGAAGATAAGGATGTTTCGACCGAGTCTGCCTCTGCTGTTCCCGAGGTTTCTCAGGATGCAAACAACCGAAAGCGCAGGTCGCGAAGCCCCCCTCCCGAGGACGAAAGCTCTAGGAAACGTGTCCGGCCGAGCGACGAAGTCGAGAAGAGCACAAATGGTTTCAGCGAAAATCCGGATCCCAACGCGATGCCGCTCGACATCATCCCTGGAAAAGATGTTTCCTATGCGATCATTCAGCCGAACATTTCAACAGATCAGATTGAGCATGACTCGCGCACTAGGCATGGCGCCGAAGACGAGGACCAGTACGCAAATCGCGATGTCAGCATGCTTTCGGAGGATCGCAATGAGAAGTACTTGCGACCTGCTTCCCGCGACCAAGACGCACCGCTCTCTCATGATTCTGCGCGTGACGAGGATGATTGCCAGGTCACGCCGTCTGAGCACCCGGCAACATCTGCGCTTTATATCAAGAACTTCATGCGTCCCCTGAGAGAGAACATGCTTCTAGAGCATCTATCAGACCTCGCAGTTCCCCGGAGAAGCGAACCCGACCCTGACGCCGTTGAAGAATTCTTTCTCGATCAGATCCGCACACATGCTTTTGTGCGATTCCGTAACGTCTCAGCCGCATCGCGTGTGCGCGTTGCTTTGCATGGGAAAGTATGGCCGAATGAGCGTGAGAGAAAAGAGCTCTGGGTCGATTTCATTCCTCCGGAGAAGGTCGAGGAATGGTCAAACCATGAGAAGACCGAGGGCAGCCGTGGAACACGGTGGGAGGTACGCTACGATTTTGACAGCGATGGCAATGCGACAGCTCGCCTAACCAATGCCGATGCGGAGCCTCCCCGACAGCCTTCCAGGCCACAACCGCCCCCGTCTGCTGCTCCGGTGGCATCAATTCCCACTGGCCCATCCCGACAGTTCACAGGAGTTGAGGGGGCTCCTCTTGGCCCCCGTGGTCGCGGTACTGCTGCTTACCGCCAGGACTCTTTCCCAACTTCAACGGGCGACTGGAAACAGACCCAGGCAAGACCGCCGCTACCCTACAAGCCTGTCGCATCAGATCTGGCAGAACGCCGGATCGATAATATGCGGTCTTACTACACCAAAGATCGATATCGGGATATGGGTCGCGAGGATGAGATCAATCGCTACACATTTGAGAACCAGGATGGATTCGTCGATCGTGGAAAGGAAAACTTCGTTGGGATTCGACCGCCTCATAGGGAACGTGAGATTCAGCAACGTCGTGCTCAGGAACGGGGCGGTTCTCGTGGCGGTTCATTTCCGTCGTACGGTGGTCCCCCTCGAGGTGGCGACCGATATTTTGGCAGTAGGCGCGATGTACCCAGCCGTGATGCCCCCAACCGGGACATGCCAAGCCGGGATATGTTAAACCGGGATATGCCCAACCGTGGCGACGAGCCACGATCAAGACTGAACGGCGCCCCGATGCCCACTTTCGATGCCTACAGAGGTGGTGGACGTGGCGGTGGTGGTGGCGGGAGACGGGGATGGAGGCGTTGAACGTGAATCGTCTTTAGTGGTGAAATTTGCGCGGTCACTGGCCGTACTCAATATGTCGGATTACGGGGTGCTTAAGACTCGTGGTAGCTATGCCAGGAAGATGGTGGGCCGGTGATGTTCACACTCAGTGAACGGCCGCTACATACTGAGACCATCGGATCAGTCAAGACATCCAAGATTAAGCCCGGTGTTTGGTATCCATCCAACACACATCAGCCATGCAATCGATCAATCTTTGTCCAAAAAAACGGCACACATGGTCCCAACAGATAAAATGGGCTTACGAGCAAAGAATAGGATCTGCGAAAGGCGATGGAAAAGATCAGAGATGGCGAGTTTTATGCCTCAAAAGAAGCAAGAATCAATAAGATTATCTTCGCTTCATATAGGCAGGCAGCCAATGTCGTGTAGGATTAGAGAAAGTTTATTGTGGAGGACGAGATACCCGGATTCGATGAGCATCAGTGGCTCACAAATGTATGGCTATTGGGATGTGCACATTGCTGAGTCCCAGAACAAATTTTCCCGGGATAGAGTTAGGTAAAGCCGGTTGGTGTTGGTAAAAAGTTGTAAGAATAATCAGTCATGTTGGTCTAGTTTCGAGTCGCGTATAAGTCTCATTTGTCTCATAGTGTTGTGTGAGATGTCTTGCAGGCCCTGGCAATCTCCTTGCAGTGTGCCAACAAGTAGCCGGATCCGTCAGGGGTTTGCCACAGACAACCAACAACTTGATTGCAAGAACGATCAATGTTGCAGCACCACAGCACACATCCTTTTTGAAAGAACCTTCTAGGTTTCTAGTTTGCATGCTGAATGGTAAATGACTTTGGAACTAGATACGACCGCTGCAAAGCAAGATACACCTACCTAACATGCTATTTCAAGTTTTATCCTCCCATGAATTGATAAGAAAACAGTTTCCCAAACCATAAAAAGAGAACAAGAAGTGAGATTTCTCCCGTTCACCCTGCCTCCAAGTAGTAACCCAAATGCTACCTTAACCCCAGAACCAACCCATGCATAAAAACGTTTAAGGTAAGCCATTTTAGGCAGCGTTAGCCAGAGGGGAAGGCTCAACGCCAACACGCTCCTTGCTGAGGATATCGAGCATCAGCTGCGTAGGCCTGTTGTCCCTGTAGATCTTTGAGGTATCCTTAAACAGCTTGACGCTATCAAGGTACTGATCAAAGAGGTACGAGCTGTCCATCGGACCTCCCTTCGCCTCGGGGTGGAACTGGGTCGAGAAAATGGGCCTGGTCTTGTGCATCATTCCTGGAAATGTGTTAGCAGCTGGAGATAGCTATTTTATTTTTTATTTTTTATTCTTTTTTGGAGAACGTACCCTCGTTGCTGCCGTCGTTGAGGTTCACGAAGTACTCCTTGAAATCACTGGGCAGAGTGCTGGCATCAACAGCATAGCCATGGTTCTGGCTGGTGATATGGCATTGTCCCGTAGTCAAATCCAGAGCGGGAATGTTGTGGGCGCGATTGCCATATTTGAGCTTAATGGTAGAGGCTCCAACAGCGAGTGCGAGAAGCTGATGTCCCAGGCAAATGCCCATGATCGGAACCGAAGATGTCTCCATCAGGCGGCCGAGGTTGTAGACCGTCTCCTGGCAATGGGTCGGGTCACCGGGGCCATTGGAGATAAAGACTCCGTCAAAGTGGTCGGCAACCTTGTGTATGGGGTAGTCGTATGGGAAGACCGTCACAGAGGCGCCGCGGCTGACAAGGCTGCGCAGAATGTTCTCCTTCACACCGCAGTCGATCAGGGCAACGTGGAAGGTAGCGCCCGGAGCAGAAACAACGAAGGGGGCCTTGGTGCTCACGCGCTTGACCAAGTTGATCTGGCCAGGATCGATGAAGCCCTCGTCCTCATCGGCATCGTACTCGCCACCGATGGAGATACGAGCCAGAGAAGAACCCTGCTCACGGAGGTATGTGACGATTTCTCGCGTGTCCACCCCAGTAATGGCGGGAACTCCTTCACGGGCGCACCATGTAGCAAGGCTCTCCACAGCCGTCCAATGGCTGTATTTCTCAGCAACATCTGCCACGACTACGCCGGCGCACTGGATGTGGGGCGATTCAAAGTACTTCAACAGATTAAACTCGTCGCGCTGGTTCGACGGAACGCCGTAGTTTCCAATGAGGGGTTGGGTAAAGACGAGGATCTGGCCGCGATACGAAGGGTCGGTCATGGACTCGGGGTACCCAACAAGCGATGTGGTGAAGACGGCTTCTCCAGAGATGTTGGAGTTCGCGCCGAAGGCCTTGCCGTGGAAGACAGGACCATCCTACAGACAGGTTAGCGTTTCATTCGTGTGCCGAGGGTGGTAACATCGCCGTACTCTGATGGTCAAGGTAGCCTCCGTGTTAGGGGCGACAGGCGTGGCCCGAGAGACACGGGAAGGCGTGGCAGGCATGGATCGGCCTCTGCTGCCGTCTACAGCCGGCTTGCTCAAGAAGCGAACCTGGCTGGGGAGGCGGGAGGCGAGCCCTGAGGCGGAAGGGCCCGAGGCCGTGGGAAGACGGGTTGCCAGACGGGAGAACATCTTGACTTCGAGGATGAAAGAGTGAGAATGGTTCAGGCTCTAGTGCAATGCAGGATATCTTATGCGGATCTTGCTTTCCACAGATGGTCTAACAAAATCTAGTCAGTAACGAAGCGGTGAGTCAAGCGGGACCCCGGGAGGGTGCGGACCTGAGAGATAATCCTAGCATGGAAACATGTTAGCTGGGTTCAATTGACTGAAATCTGAGACGAGACGTCTAGGAAAAGCGTTGAAAGGAGAGTTTGATGGATTTGAGCGACGTGGTAGGCCCTGGCAGCGATCCCGAGGGCGAAGGGGTCGTGAGAGATTCACCGATCCTGGATGGCGGGGTACGGCACCGCAAGGGGTCAAGCGGCTAGACATACCTGCGAAGTGAAGACTGACGGGCGCCCGTTCATAAGTGAGGTTTGGGGGGGACAATTCGGAGAGGTAATAGGGCGGACTCGAGTCCTGGGGTCGGAGAATGGACGATGTTTTTCACAACGGCTCTTGTTGGGGCTGGATGGTGTTGATTGACGAGATCAAGAGCAAGATTGTGGGAGGCGGCCGAGAAAAATGAACTTTGTCATTGGGCCCCGAAAGAATTTTACACAAAGTGCATTAGCGAGGCGCTCATTGGTTGTTGAGCCGGCACCTCACCGGTCGCAGGCCGATTTCCGGGAGGGGCGGTACCAGGGATCAGGGCGACCTTATCTTTCAGCGACAGAGCCCCTCTTTATTCGTCTCAACAACCTGGCAGCTGCCGAGAGGTTATGCAATGGGAGTAGCCGTCTGTTCATTTAAACATACATGAGATGCCCAAGCCCTGGATGATTCTCAGACGAGGTTTGTCTTCAACACTGACTTCTACTCATAACATGGAAACTGACCAGGTCAATGGCCAGCCCTATCTATCAAGTGAGAAGCTCTTGGTCTGTACCGCCCCAAGCGCGGGGGTCCATCAGCTAGACAGGTGGCCAATCCCACCCCCGCCTGTTGGGCCAAAGCAGATCCACAACCGGAATACCGATGCGGAGGGAAGAAACCGCTTGCTGGTTGCGGGAACATGCGTCAGAGCAAATGTGGCCGCCAATTTCTCTATTCCCAAGCCAATGATGCTACTAAAACCCCACAGCACTATACAGCAGCAATACAAGAAACCAGCTGGAGCTCTAGATGGCTCCGAGTTCCTTTAGCTTAGAGATCAGGCCGTCAACATCCGCGACCTTGCCTCCGCCCTGCCTCGGTGGTGGCTCTGTGATAGAAAATTAGTCGTCAACCCCGTACATAGCGCTGCGAACCAGGACACAGTTCCGCGACGCAAGCAAATGAGAAACGTACCAGTGACCTTGAGGACCTTCAACCGCTTCTCTCCCGTAATGCCGAAGTCGGCCAACGTCTTCTTCTCCAGTGGCTTCTTCTTCGCCTTCATAATGTTGGGCAGGCTGGCATACCGCGGCTCGTTGAGTCGCAGGTCGGTCGTGATAATCATGGGCAGCTTCGCGCGCACCGTCTCAACGCCGCCATCCACCTCCCGCGTGACGCTGACGAGGTCGCCCTCGCCGAACTCAACCTTACTCGCCTGTGTCGCCTGCGGCCACCCCAGGAGACCAGCCAGCATCTGGCCTGTCTGGTTGGCGTCGTCGTCGATGCTCTGCTTGCCAAGGATGACCAGGTTGCTCTTCTGCTGCTCTACCGTAGCCTTAAGAAGCTTAGCGACAGTCAGGGGCTCGAGATCGTCGTCGGGCTTGGTCTCAACATGAATGGCGCGGTCGGCGCCCATGGCCATGGCGGTACGCAAAATGTCCTGGGCCTTGGCCGGGCCGGCGCTGATGACGCAGATGTCCTCGACGCCGCCGGGGGCAGACTTCTTCTCGCGGATGCGCACGCTCTCCTCGACCGACAACTCGTCGAAGGGGTTCATGCTGTGCTTGACGCCGGCCGTCTCGACACCCGTCTGCGCCTTGTTGACCCGCGGCTTGACCTGCGCGACACATTCGTCAGTATTCTGCTGCTGGCTCCAACGTCGGCCCCTCCCCCCTCAATTGAGGGGCGCCTTCTTTCGCTGCGCACGTACTGCATAGTCAATCACCCGCTTGACGGGGACCAATATCCGAAGGGCTGACATGGCGTTCTGTTGCGACTCAATGGCGGGTCGTCATGGGGGAAAAGGAGGCTTTCGAGACGATGACGAGCCGTCTTCGCTATCCCGGCTAGTGCCGGCACCAACCTCGGCCAAGCGACGATGGCTTGTGCGATCAATCCTGCGAACCCCTAACCCTGAGAATTTCCGTTCCTGGTCCCAAATGCAACGACATCAAGTTGAACCACAATAGTATATGTGTTCGACTGCTGTCCGAACGGAAAAGACATCGTATAACATGCTGAACAGATCTATGTATTTGTGAAAGAGCTGAATCCTGGACCTGAGCCCTTGCCCGAGATGCCTGCCCCGTAGCCCACCCCAGAGGAAACCACCAAAAGCACTCATCAACCACTGTAACTAATTCCCATATATTCTCGTCCCCATCACCAGTCATCCCACTCGTCCTTCTTTCCCGCGGCGGGCTGGTTTGGCCTACTACTGCTACCCTTACCCATGGCCGATGTGCCGATAGAGCTGTCCTTTTGCTCCGCCACGCTAGAGAAGTCGTCCCAGAAGGAACGCTTGCTCTCGTCAAACGGCACCTGGCTGTAACCGCCTGCAGAGGGGCCCTCGACGAAGCGGCTGATACCTTGACTGGCTGACTTCGCGCCAGTCTGCGCTGTCTTCGCAACCTGACCCGCCGCAACGCGTGCCTGTGCTGCCAAATCCGACTCAGCGAGCTGCACGTAGAGCATGTCAGAATCACCATCATTCCCACAAGTCAAAAAGGG
>Ga0247758_1000681_pt1 | contig 29619 bp, 18 predicted proteins | sample UWRJL156409C4_FD_180950 | JGI IMG/M metagenome (GOLD analysis project Ga0247758, IMG submission 180950) | Plant litter microbial communities from Arlington Agricultural Research Station in Wisconsin, United States - UWRJ-L156-409C-4 | ecosystem: Environmental > Terrestrial > Plant litter >... | reverse complement strand
CCCGACGAATCCCCCGCAGAAGGAACAGTGCGGGAAGACGGTGCACACCGTCCAGACGCACTGGGCCAGGGGTGCAAAGACCCGAAGCCCCTACGACTAATGAGGTGCTGCTTGCAGCATGCCGAGTGCTTGTATCGCGAGTAGGAGAAACCTTACGAGCAGAACGCTCGCACGATGCAAAGTGCTCGCATAATGAGCACTTACGGTATTACGAGTAAGGTGTGAAGTACCTTCCAGTTAGTTAATATAGATAGTTATAGTTGTGCCTATAATTACCGTAAGGGACTCTGGTTCCTTACGCTAGTATTTAATTGTTTATTTGTGTCCTACTGTTTAGACTCACCTTTATGCATTATAGTGACAGCGACCTACAGTGACATTAAACCCCCTGTCTAGGAGTGTTAGCTTAATAAGCCGTCTTTAGAACGCCCCTTACCTGTTGGCGTCCTGCTATACGTTCTGTCTTAACCTGCGTTAATCCTCTTAAGGCCTATGTCGGGTACAGGTTGTAATAGGCTTACACTTCCTTAATCTCCTTACCTTTTCCAGAGGTTAATATATTAATAAGAGAGAGGTAATATCTGGGAATTTAATAAACAGTGTTTAAAACTTAAACGCTAATATTATATTATAACTTACACTTAATACAGGCCTTAAGAGGACTAGCATAAGTTAAGATAGAACGTATGGTAGGACGTTAATAGGTAAGGGGCGTTTTAAAGACGGTTTATTAAGTTAACACTTTTAAACGGGGGTTTAATATTACTATAGGTTGTTATTATTATAATATATAAAGGTGAATTTAAATAGTAGGATATAAATAAATAATTAAATACTAGTGTAAGGAACCAGAGTCCCTTATAGTAGTTATAAGTATAATTATAGCTATTTATACTAATTAGTTAGGAAGTACTTTATACCTTACTTATAATGTTGTAAGTGCTTATTATATAAGTACTTTACACTATGTGAGCGCTCTACTTGTGAGGTTTCTCCTGCTTGTAATGTAAGCACTTAGCATGCTGCAAGTAGCGCCTTATTAGTCGTAGGGGCTTTAGGTCTTTACACCCCTGGCCTAGTGCGCCTAGACAGTGTGCACTGCCCTCCTGCACTGTTCCTCCTGCAGGGAATCCGTCAAGCCGCCCCGGCCTAAGTGACGGCCTGTAAGGTCGTCACACTTACATAAAGAGTGTTAAAGATTATACTAATATACAGGCTAATAATTACCTTACCTTAACGTTAAAGGCTGTTAAATACTTAATAACTGGCCTTTATAAGCTTTAAGAGACTGTTATCTATACTTTTACCTTTAAGGACTTTAACATTATATAAGAGAAGCTTAAAACTTACTTTTATTAATAAACGGTAATTATATTATATTTTAAGGATAATTAGATACTTTTAATTAAAGAGTAGGTTACCTGTTATTATAATAAATACCTTAACTTCAGCTAAAGGATTACGTTACTAGTAGAGTTTATTAATTAATACCTTAAGTCCTTTATTATTATTAAAAGTAGCTTTATTTAAAAGTATATGCTTTAATTAATAATAATAGTTAACATTATAAAGGAGAATATTAAGGAGGTAATAAAGGTAAAAAAGGGGTACTTACAGTTCGACTTTTTAGGTAAAGATTAATTTAAAAAAGCACCTTATAACGTCTCTTTAAAAGTATTAAGTCTTATTTAGAATTAGTACAGGATTATACTTAACACTTTACTAACTTAAACTAATTTAAACCCTACACCTTTTAAAGACTGTATTAAAAGCTTTATAAAACAGTACAGTATCTCTCACAGTTATAACCTTTACCTTTATTATAAAGATAAGAAGCTATCCTTAATTAAAGAAGACTTTTATCCTTTCTAATAATTAGTTAAAGGTCTTTTTAACGAAAATCACTATTTACAGTATTAAGAGTTTAACTAAGTTATAAACCTTAAGGGTAGACTATAGGGTTTTAACGCCTTCACCAGTAACCCTAACGCCTTAAGGCTTACAGAACCGCTTCTACAAGGTAGTTAAGAGGTTATACTACCCACCTAGCTCCCTACACCGCTTAGCTAAACTGGTAATATTATCGTTATTATTAACTAAAGTGCTTAAGGCTCTAGGTAAGGCTTAGGGGCATTAAAAGGTAGAAATAAAGGTAATATAAGAGCTAAGGGCAGTATAAGGATTACAGGCTGTCAGTCTAGCCTAGACCTAAACATTTAGCGTGAGCCCTCACAGTAAGAAGGTATACAGCTTAACAGGGCTCCGGAGACAGTTCTGGGCGGTACAAGCAGTACTCTAACGTCGAGTAACCCTAGCAGAGGTGGTAAAAGTGCCTGTAAAGGTAGGGGCAGTTTTATAACGGCATCTAGAAGCCATACGGCATTAACAATATTAGGAATAACGAAGAAGACTGTGACGACCCTGTAGGCCGTCACTTGAGCCGGGGCGGCCCGACGAATCCCCTGCAGAAGGAACAGTGCGAGAAGACGGTGCACGCCGCCCAGGCGCACTGGGCCAGGGGTGCAAAGACCCGAAGCCTCTACGACCAGTGAGGTGCTGCTCACAGCATGCCAAGTGCTCGCATTGTGAGCAGGAGAAACCTTACGAGCAGAACGCTTACGTGGTGCAGAGTGCTCGCATAACGAGCATTTATAACATTACAAGCAAAGTATAAAGTACCTCCCAGTTAGTTAGTATAGATAGCCATAGTTATACCCATAACTACCGTAAGGGACTCTAATTCCTCACACTAATATTCAATTATTCATTTATGTCTTACTATTTAAACTCACCTCTATACATTATAGTGATAACAACTTATAATAATATTAAACCCCCCGTTTAAAAGTGCTAGCTTAATAAACCGTCTTCAGAACGCCCCTTACCTGTTAGCATCTTACTATACATTCTGTCTTAACCTACGCTAGTCCTCTCAAGGCCTATATTAGGTACAGGTTATAATATAATATTAGCGTTAAAGTTCTAAACGTTATTTATTAAACTCCCAGATATTACCTCCCTTTTATTAATATATTAACCTTTAGAAAAGGTAAAAAGATCGAAGAAGCGTAAGCTTAACCTTAACTTCCTATTATCGATAAGTTAGCTATATACCTTAAAGATTTAAACCTTAACTAGCAGGGACTGGTTAAGGAACTTAACGAGGCCTTCCCTAGAAATATTAAGAGCTATATCGGTCTTATTGAAAAACTCTAAGCTTAACTTAACGTTATTAAGCTGGAGAATAACGATTTTAAAGGCTTACAGAAGAAATAAGTAAAGCTCCCCTTACTGTTACGCTTTAAGGGAGACTTTACGTAGCTAAAGTCTTAGATAGCTTAACTTTAGAATTATATTACTTATTATAATAAGCAGTTCTTTGAAGAAGAAGGAAAGGTTAAGTTTGTTAAAGCCTTATTAGACAGAGTAGCTGCTTACTAATACAAACCTTATATAAAGATAATTAATAACCTCTTTATAAATAGAGCACGTAAAGAGGCCTTTAAGACTTAAGCTCTTTTCGATAACTTCGATATATTTATTAACTAACTCCAGATTAAGTTTAAAGAACTAGACGCCCTTAAGTAGGTTAAGTAACAGTTTATAACCTTAAGACAGACGTTTTCAGTCCTTAAGTTCTTTACACACTTTAAACTAAAAGCAGTAAAGATTAAACTTAGCTAAAAGGCCTTAATAATATTATTTTAGAGCGGCTTAAAGGAACACGTTATTAAAGATCTTTATTAGGAAGACCGACTAAACTATTTGTAAAAATTAGTCGAGATAGCTATTAAGGTTAATAATTGGTATTATAATTACTATTATTGGAAGAACTTCTAGAAAGAATAGACCCCTTACTAGCTAAGTAAACTTAAGAAAGGGAATCAGTTAATTACGATAAGTTACTACCCCAGACTAATAGATATTAATATAGTAAACCGTTAGAACTGACCTAACTACGATAAGCTGTAACGATAACAGCAGTAAAAGTAGCTTAAGGACCTATCACAAGTCTAATGCTTTAACTGTAATAAGAAAGGATATATAATATAGTAATACCTATTACTAAAGTAAGTTAATTAGAAACCTGTTCTAAAAGGAGGAAAACACATTAGGTTTAACTTAAGAGATATTTATATTAGGATAGTAAGTAACGAAAAAGACTGCACTTAAATAAATAAGTGTAATTTAAGAGATGAGGAAAAAGAAAAGGAAGAACCTTAAGACGTAATATATCTAGTTCTTAAAGGTGTCTTAAAAGAGTTAGCTACAGAGGTATAAGTTGCAGAAGACTAACTCTAAAGTAGAAACTTAAAACCGCTAAAAGTGTAGATTACAGAAGACCGACTTTAAGAAGAGATATTCCAGTTAGCTATAATAGGTTTTAAAAACCTTACCCTGTAAGCCTAAGAACTAAGGAAATCCAGGAAAGACCCTAACTTAGACCTTACTAAGATAGTAAAAAGAGTTAAAGAACTAGCCCTCTAAGCCACTTAAGTAGTAAAGTAAGCTTTAAAAGGTAAAAGAGAACAAATTAAGAGAATTAAATTAAAGAAACGAAAGTTCTTCTTAACAGTACCCCTTAAGACTCTTAAACACTTTAAGCATACTAAGTAGATCAGTACCCTTACCTCCTTAGAAGAAGGATAGCTTAGATAGCTACTTTATATTAAAGCTAATATACTTTAAACCAGTACTTTAAAAGTCCTATAAGAAGGTATAAAGTAAACACATTAATGGAAGATCTAGGAGTTAAAGGAAAAACATTAAGAATTAATAGATAAAATAAAGGACTTATAAGTTAAAGGCTTTACTATAATATTTAAAGATAGAGTAGTAGAAATTAAGTTAAAACTTTACAATAGAGTTCACTTTACTAATTAACTTAAATATTAACTTATTAAAGAAGATTACTTTATAGAAGAACAAGTTAAGTTACTGTTACCTAAGTTTTAGGAAAAGGTTTAAGAGAAATAACATATATAAAGGCAAATAGAAGAAGAGAAAAAATAAAGTACTACTTCCCTTATCCTATACTTTATAACTGCAGCACCTATAGTTAATATTAATTACTTTAATTATAAAGACATATTATAAATCAATTATATATACGATAACTATGCTTTTAATTAATATTGTAGACTTAAAGCCCTTTATAACTACTTCCTAAGCACACAGAGATAGGATTACACTATTATAAGAGTAAAGTTAAAACTAGCTTATTACTAAGTCTCTTACTTCTTAATAAGAGAATCTAGTAATAAGTAAAAGGTTACCGTAATTAACTAAACCCCTACTATATGTTAGTAAGGAGGAATACTTAATAATTACTTAGTTGTAACGTGTTTATTACACCTTAATGGAAAAGCTAAAGAGTAACAGAAGTGGAAAGACTACTAACAGATCTAAGAGTAGAAAGACATTACTGCGATCTAAGCCTGTAAGGTATATTATCGACTTATTAAAGACTTTAGGAATATTGTACTGTTTGAAATCGACTAAACGCTAAGGCGTGAAAACCTGAGGAAAGTTAATCGCCAGGTCTATTAAAGCTACCTGTTTTTCCAGAAGGAATTAGGAAAAGGTTATAAGCCCTTTAAAAGGGCTAGAAACCAGTAATTCGCTAATTAGCAAAAACCCTAAGAAAAAGGAGAGGCACTTAAAGGTTAGGTTAAATAAGACCTTAAGGACAGATAATTACTATAACTTAAATATTAAAGGAGTATAAGTATTATTTTATCAGTATCAGCTTAACAGATAAAAGAGAGAGGCTATTTAAGGTAAGAGTAGTAATTAATAGTAAGAGTACTTCTAACTTAGTGCACCCCTTATTAGTTAACTAAAGGAAACTCCCTAACTAAGAGTATAAAGAGGTAATTCTTATTTAGAATAGAGAAAAAGGCCTATACTAATATAATAACGGTAAAGTTACCTATTATTTACTACTTTTAATTAAAGTGGACAGAGATAAATAATAAATAGACTTTAACGTTATACTAATTATTAAGTATAATATAATCTTAAGTCTACCTTAGCTAAAAAAGTATAACCCTGTAATTAACTAAAGGAGTAGCTACCTTACTTTCAGTAAGTCCCTTAATTATAATTACTATTTGGAGAAAGCTAAGAAGGTACTGAACTATTCTAAAGATGCATAAAGTATTTAGAAACACGCTAAACCCTTAAAACTAAATATAGTTTAAGTTAGGTTTACTAAGACAATTAAAGGACCAGAAGGTTTACTGTATTACTTAAATAATAATTTAAAAGGTGAAAAGAAGTTAAAAGTTAATTTACAGATAAGTAAAGAAGTTAACTTATCTAAAATACCTACTAAATATAAGAAGTTTACCCTATTTCGAAAAAAGATACCGCAATTATTAGACTACAGACCGTAAGATTACAAAATTAAGCTAAAGCTAAGAGTAAAGCTCTGCAACTTCTAACCTTACCATTTAAACCCTTAGCAAGCTAAGGCCTTACGGAAGTATATCGATAAGAACTTGAAAAATAGGTTTATTATAGAGTCCTAATCCCTAACAGGGTACCTAGTACTGTTTGTCCTAAAGAAAGGAGACAGTAAGTTACATATAGTTGTTAATTACCAAACGTTAAATAAAGATATAATTAAGAATTATTACCTATTGCTACTTATTATAAAGATATAAAAACAGATTATTAAAGTAAATTAGTTCTTTAGCCTCGATTTCCTTATAAGATTTAACTACATTAAAGTAAAGGAGGAGGATAAGTATAAAATAGCTTTTTAGACTTGTAATAGGTACTACCAGTATTACGTTATACTAATAAGATTAATAAACACCCCTACGACTTTCTAAAGCCTTATTAATAATATCTTCTGCCCCTTCCTTAATAAGTTTGTCTTTATATATTTAAATAATATCTTAATCTATTCCGAAACTTTAGAAGAATACCAAAAGCATATGTAACAAGTTCTAACAGCTTTTAAAAAAGTAAAACTGACAGTAAACCTAAAGAAGAGCCATTTCCACGTTTAGGAACTGAATTATTTAAAGTTCAGAGTAACCCTTAAAAAGCTTGAAATGTAATTAGAGAAAACAGAAGCAGTTAAGGACTAGCTTACTCCGAAGAACTAAAAAGAGTTATAAGCCTTTATCAGCTTTATAAACTTTTATTACTGTTTTATTAAGTACTTTATAAAAATCGTAAGATTACTTTACAAACTTATAGGTAAAGGAAAACTGTTTAAGTAAACTAATAGATAGTAAAAGGCGTTTAAAGACCTTAAGTACACCTTTATTATAATATTAATCTTAACCTTTCCCGATTTCTTAAAGCCTTTCTAAATCGAGACCGACTCCTCGGAGTTCGTAATCGGCAAAGAACTTAGTTAAGTCCAAGACAATAAAAAACGTTACCTAGTTACCTTCTTATCAAAAGGAATCCACAGCTTAGCCTTACAATACTTAATCTATAATAAAGAACTAATAGCAATTATTTAATACTTTACTAAGTAAGTATTATATCTAAGCAGTATAGAAGAGCTAGTTTAGGTCTTTTTAGACTATAATAACTTCCAGTATTTCCTAACGAAGGAACTTAGCTTATAATAAGCACAATAGGTAGAATTAATAACCCTATTCCACTTTTAAATCCACTACGTTAAAGGAAAAGATAATAAGCAAACCGATACTCTTAGCTAGAGACAGGACTATAAAGATATTAATCCAGTCTTAATCCTTATTATTATATTTAACGAAGTTAAGAACAGTATATTAAAGCATACGCTATAAATATTAGATAACTAAATACTAAAATAAACTGTTAATATCTGCATAAACTTATAAATAAAATATAATATCTATTAGTAATAATAGGACTTCTAAGTAAGAAGGTTAGTGGAAAGAACCTACAAGTATAAGTACCTTTTAGGAGATTTCTTAAGGTATATATAAGACTGTAGTAAAAAGTACTTAAAATATTTAAATTATAACGAAATTAGTTATTAGCTAAAATAACTATTAGAAAGTGTAAATAACACGCCTAAACTAGAAGTAAAGCTTTAGTATTAAGAGAAACCGTACATTTACAACCTAGATAAATAAAAGAAATATATTTAACAGGTTTATAAATCTTAACTTAGAAGATATATAAGCTAAGCTAAAACTCTTACATAAGCCTAATAAGTGTACGCCTTCTTAAGAATAAAGAAGTTAGTTAAGGAAGTGGTTAATAACTGCAATATCTATTATAAGAAGTAAAACCAACAGTATAAACCTTATAGACTTCTTAAACCACTCCCCGTACTATAAGCGCCGTAAAGTTTAATCTTGCTCAACTTCGTTATTAGGATCCCAGAGTCTAAGGACCCTACTATAAGAATCACCTATAACCAGATCCTCATAATAATCGACAGATTAACGAAATAAACTTACTTTCTACTAACCTTAAAAGATATAATAACAGAGTAACTTGCTTATATCTTCGAGAAAGAGGTAATTATATAACACCTCTAGCTAGATAATATCGTTACAGATTAAGATAAGCTAATCGTGTCGAAATTCTAGTAAGGGTTAATGTAGAGAATAAGTATAAAAAGTAAACTTTCGACAGCATTTTACTTACAGACGGATAGCTAAATAAAGTAAGTTAATTAAATACTTACAACGTATCTCTAAGCTTATATTAATTTTAAATAAGATAATTAGCTTAAATTATTACCAATAGTACAGGTAGCTTATAATATAACGCTAATTAAGTTAACAGGTATATTACTATTCTTTACTAACTACAGTAAGGAGCCTAAACTCCGTTAAGGCCTACCTACAAGCGCCCCTTAAGCTATAGTCCACGTAAACTGGATATAAGAGCTACATAACTATCTGTAAGCTGAACTTAAGTTTACATATAAACGAATGAAGAAATTTACTAATAAATACTAAACTAAGTAACCAGTACTTAAGAAAAGACTCTATTACAATAGTAAATAAATTAAGGGACCAACTCTTCAGGAAGGGGACCACATTTACCTTTTTTCATAAAACCTATATTCGAAACAGCTTAATAAGAAGCTCAACTTTAAAAGGTATAAACTATTCCAAATTAAGAAAAAAGTCGTTACCTTTAATTACAAACTAGACTTACCTACTAACATAAAGGTGCAGACTAAGGTTTTTCATATCTTACTTTTAAAACCTACCTTAAAGGAAGTTCCCTTAGAAAAGAAAATCGAGATCGATACCGATAAAGATAAGTACAACGTTAAGGAAGTTATAGATTTACAGAAGGGAGGAAACACATTTAAATATCTTATTAAATAGTTAAACTATAGCCTTAAAAGTAACTTATAAAAGTTAGTCAAAAATCTTAAATGCCTAAACCTAATTACGGAATTCTACTGAAAGAATCTAAACTAACTAAAACTAATAATAAAAACTAGAAATAAAATAAGATCTAATATCTAAACTACTATACTGAAAAGTAAGATTACTGTAGGACTTAAAGCTTAAGAAGCAGCAGGTAACTCCTTAATAAGTACAGAAGGACATTTGTCAAAACTTTAGCTAAAGTTATAAAGACCTTAAACTTAATAAGGAGGTTAGGCCTCTAGAGCCCCTGATAAGCTCCACATAAAAACAAGTGCTGATAAGGAAAGAAGTTAGTAAAAGAAAAGGTTACTAAAACTCTTATAAGAAGTTAAACTTATAACCTCTTATTAAAGAAAACAGTTATAAACTAAGTTATAAAGTAACTACCCACTATAGAGACCTTACTAGAAAGTTCCCCTAATTAAAAGACTCTACATTGTTAGAAAGAGCGTTTAACCTAGCCTCCTCACTTTCTTAGAACTTTAATAACTCCGCTTTACGACTAAACGCTTTCGCAATCCAGTCTTTAAGGCGGGACCGTTACTTATAAAAGTGCACTAAGTGTATTAACGCCTTTTGAAGCTTAGTAATAGCCTTATAAAGCTATTAAGCAGTAAACTCGACTTACAAGTTAAGACTTTACTTTTTAATAAAAAGAGCTTTTAACTTCGCCTTACCAATACTAAAAGCGTTATATTAGGAAAGCCGATGCCTCTCCAAACAGTAATTATAACTGTTAAACCAGTTCGAAACTTAACAGATAAGCAGAGGGTTAGCAGACTTACAAAAAGAACAAGGGGACATTTCGCTACTAAACGCGTATATATAGGCTATAAGGTTCAGGTAACAGTTAATGCTTTTACCTTATTCCCGTTTTAAGACCTAAGAGCTAAATACTTATTACATAGTGAAATAGTAAAAGGAGAAGCTTACCTTTTAAGTTCTTTATAAGAAAAGAACGTTAAAGAGGGGGAATCGTGTAATAACCCTGTAAGCTGTTATTTAAGCTAGGGCAGCCTGATAAATCCCCTGTAGAAGGAACAGTGTGAGAAGATAGTACATACCGCCCAGGCATATTAAGCCAGGGGTGTAAAGACCTAAAGCCTTTATAACCAGTAAGGTGCTACTCACAGCATACTAAGTACTTATATTGTAAGCAAGAGAAACCTTATAAGTAGAACGCTTACGCAGTGCAGAGTACTTGCATAATAAGCACTCGCGACACTATAAGTAAAGTACGAAATACCTCCCAGTTAGTTAGTATAGATAGCTATAATTATACTTATAACTACCGTAAGGGACTCTAGTTCCTCACGCTAATATTTAATTATTTATTTATATCTTACTGTTTAGACTCACCTTTGTGCATTATAGTGACAACGACCTACAGTAACATTGAACCCCCTGTCTAGGAGTGTTAGCTTAATAAGCCGTCTTCGGAACGCCCCTTACCTGTTAGTGTCCTGCCATACGTTCTGTCTTAACCCGCGCTAGTCCTCTCGAGGCCTGTGTCGGGTGCAGGTTGTAATAAAGACACAAGTTATGTAAGCCTCCACACTAGCCTTTACACAAGCCACACAGTTATAAGCCACACAGTTGTAAGTAACGGAGGTAATTATGGGCTAATTAGAGGCTGAGGAAGGCGCTTAGTTAGCACTGTAGATAGTGGTGATAGTAGTTAATTGTAATTTTATTGCAGAAATGGAAGAATTAGCCCTGTTTTGCTGTGTGAGCGTTGTTTGCGTGCGTTGTAATTAATGGGGTTGAACGCGGTCGCATTCTGGCAGCTGGCACGTATTGGAGGGGGGTGGGTGTAATCGCAGGGTTAGGGTTATATATGTGCGTTTGGTAGGGTTATAGTACAAGTGAGACAAGAGCCATAGTACGGGGATGCGTCCTCAAAATATAAAGACACCCAACTCGAAGTCCTACTTTACGCAACATAACGCACTGCTAGGTGGTGAACAAGGGGGTAAGTTCAGGGGAATATAACTCCTTCAAGTGGTGAGAGAGTAGAGAGATTGATAATTAACTGACAGGGGTCAAAGGCCAGGAAAATGATTGCTAATTCTGAAAACTACCACATTAGCTAACTTTGATTCCGAAGCTATGTTGCATGCCTGTAAATTGCCAAGATGGTATCCAAAAACGGCAATATTGGTCTCTGGAGAACTGAAGGCAAACACCATTGCCGAACTGTTAGTTGACGTTGAGGGAATCGACAGAGTTGGGATTTGCACATGTGTGGAACATCGAGGTTCTACATGCACGAAGTCGCGCTTCCATCACCTTCTTCGAAGTTGTTAGGACCTGATTGGTGAAGTCTACAAACCAAGGCGTCTTTTCCTATTTCTAGCAAGCTCAACACTGCCAAGCCAACGCTCGCCGTTACACCAAAACGGCACGTGATGTTGTGTTTCTTATCAGATCAGGCAGCCATCACAAGGATGCGGGGGCTCGCGTCGCAGCTGCGCAATTTCCCGACTCACTCAGTCCAGCCGCCTATGCAAAGGCAGATCCCCCCAATTGCAGCAACCGGGCCCCCGGCGTCGATGCGTCGTGCTGCGATCTTCTCTAAACTGCGTCTTCATCTGCATGATAGTCGCATCGGAAAATGAGGGGCCACGAGTCGACCGGTTCGCCGGTGGAAGGGAAGCCGCGTCTTGCGCCGACGCCGATGGAGGAGATTTGGGTCGAGGCGGCAAGAGCGTTTGAGGAAATTTGCGGCGAGTCGCTACAACGCGGCGACGTGAAGGGATTCGACGACGTGCGGAAAAAGATTGAAGGCGCAAGCAAGCCCTCCTTCGGCAACGACGCGGAGCAGGAGGGAAAATGGGAAAAGGCAAAGAGTGCCGGGCTCGCTTCTCTCAAGTACCTCAAACTGCTTGTTGGGGCTGCCTCGCATGCATCTTCGTTGGTAAGAGTGGTTTTGTGAGATTTCGCACAGTCTCTCGGGAGTTGCTGACAACACAACTGCGCGTCTAGATCCCCATCCCTGGATCGGTTGCCACCATCACTAGCAGTGCACTGTGCTTCGTGTTTGACATCCCCGAGGCGATCAAGGGCTACGAAGACGCAATCGACGAGGTTTTCAGCCAGGTGTCCTCAACGCTGTCTCAATTCCAGATATACACGTCCATGGAGCATGTGGACGCTGCACTTGTCCGGCAGAGCCACCTCGTGATGGTCAGCTTCGTCAAGATTTGCGCTCACGTCGTGAAGTACCGCCAAGGCCGAAAGCGTGAGCGCTTGCTGCAGCGCGTCAAATCCATCTTCGACGACGATTCGGGCCTCGGGGCTGAGATGGTCGAGTTCAAGCGGGTCCTGCAGCAGCAGCGTGACGTCGAGGGGACCATCACCCTCGCAGTAGTGGTTGGGACACGGCACGACTTAGCGATCATGCTGGAACAGTTTGTCGTTTTCGGCAAGACAACCGAGGAGACGAACCAAATCGTGTCTGAAACTCAAAAAGGAGTCCAGGCCCTCCGGGACGACGCAGACCGCATCAAGACGCTGATCAAGATCCGCGACACCCTCGACGTACCTGCAACGGTTCGACTCGACACCGCAACCACCCAAACTTGCGACAATATCTACACAAAGTGTCTCGACGGCACAGGCTCCTGGGTCTGGACGCACACCGCATTCACCGGATGGATAACACCATCTACCAAGGGCAAAGAAACACCCCCGAATATCCTCATCCTCTCTGGCCCTCCGTCCTCGGGCAAGACCTCGGTCAGTGCCCTTATCACGAAGCGCCTCGAGGAGCAAAAGGGCCGAACATTCGTTGCTCACTACTTCTTCCCCGCAAGCAGCAAGAAGTCGGACGATGCATCGATGCCGCTGGCTCTCAAGTACATGGCCTTCCAGATTGCACGAGTCGACGCCACGGTGCAAAAGGCTCTCGGCAAGGCATGCGATGCTGGAGCAGGCACTTTCCGCCGGTTATCGACCCAAGAAACGCTGGATACGCTATGGGATGAGCTGAAAATCGGAGCGTCGGGATCAGGAGCAACGTATTATCTTGTTTTTGACGGGCTGGAGAATCTGCCGGCAAAGCAGGTCGACATGTTGCTGAAGTTTGTGTTTGGCCCGAAGCTCACTGGGGAGTCGGCCGCGCGGGTGCGTGTTTTGCTGGGCGGAACAGATGACCAGTTTGACGCCGATACTAGGCAGAGCATCGTGGAGAGTAGGTCTGCTCTGCGAATCCGCATGCAGGAGTTTAACGGCCCAGACATGCGGCTTGTGATCGATGATGCACTCGCCAAGCGGGGGATGTTGCAAAACACCAAGCCTGGCTCAGACCAGGATCGAGCAAGAGCCGAGATTCTCAACAAGCTTCCGCTCAATGTCGGAGGGAGCTATTCACGACTGCAATTTGGCCTTGACGATGTCATCCGCTTGCTGAGCACGCGCACTGCTTTCCGGGAGCTGGACCGCATACTTGATCAATCCTCAAGCAGCCACGAGACGGCCATCAAGAACTTACAGCGGTCGCTGACGGCCGACGAGGTGGGGGAACTGAATGAGTTGCTTAAGTGGGTGCTCTTTGGTAGCCAGCCGATGCGCCTGGAAACCCTTGAGGTGGCCATGGTAAGATAAATTCCCCGCTAAATTGCCCTGCCTCTGTCTCAAGACTTTCTGACTCCCCTGTTACCGCGATAGTTCCTGTACTCCGGCACAGAGTCTCTTGTGTCGCTGCAGTACATCATTGAGAACAAATACTCTGCCGTTTTAAAACTGGAGGATGGCTATGTCTACGGAAAAGACGGCGTCCAGGAGTATCTGGAGACCACCTTAAAGGGTAGCAGGTCGGGCAAGCCAGCACAGCAGGGCGCCGGTGCCAGCAGCAGCCGTCCAACAATCAGCATGACTATCACGATCAACAATGTCGACCAAGAAGTTTGTGGGCACTTTCTTTGGGACCTTGCGCACAAAGCCATTCGCGATAAGTTCAAGTTCGACTTTGATACAGCGTCGAACGCGGCCCTCCACAGCGGGGTTAGCCAGGCCGTGATTTCCGTCGACGAGTTTGAAGCGCACCGCACCATTGTCGACCGCGCATTCACGTACCTGCTGCACGAACAACCCAAGGATGAAGGCACAAACAACATCGGGGTCTACTTTGCATGCTGGCTGCCGCATCACCTAGCACGTCTGCGCCAGCTGGAGTTCGATGACGAGGAGGACAGCAGGGGGCTGACGCCAAGCAAGCAGTCCGAGATCGGGCAGAACTTGTACAGGATCTTCAGCGATGACAAGGTGTTTGTGCGCCACAAGGAACGTTTCGAGGTGGCATATTGGACGATCGCGGAGATGGAGTCCCTGCAGGAGTGGCTGATGGACTCAGCCGTCCTGCGGCGGGTAGACAGGAATTGGCGGCGGAAGGTACAGCAGGCCGTTAGCCCCACAAGAGGGGTGTTGCTGGAGTTTGTCAAGACCATCATCAGGGGCCTTCTTAGGGAGAGGACCTGGGACGTCAGCAACGCGTACGATTGGATTGAGGAGTTCATGGGTCTCGTGAGTTGCTTGTGGCTGTGGTTGTCAGTGGATTACTAACGTGGAGAACAGGAACAGAAAAAGTTCAAACAGCCATTGGAGAAGCCCCGAGATGGTGCTTTGAACGGGGATAACGATGCAGATGGCTCGGGCAGTGAGGGTAGCTCGGCATCGTCATCTGCCAATCCTCGAACCGAGTATGATTGGAAGCCAGTCAGTGACTGGTGCCAGGGATTCCTCAGTCTTTCAGACTCGGAACTCGACTCGCTCTGGTACGAGCGGTTTGCCGAGCTTTCATACCAGAAGGGTCTCGGTGATATGGCCTTAGAACTCTATCAGCGCGCCCTCGCACAGCCAAACCCAAGTTGGATGTGCCACACCGGCTTGGCAACACTTCATTCCGGCCAGGACCGGGTTCGAGATGCCATACCCCAAGTGGAGTTGGCGCTGGAGAAAGCTGAGCGTGAGGACGCTACACCACCTGCCGCTCCGAAGGATATCGTAGAGCTACAGCTACAGCTGGCAGAGTATACCTACGGGCTCCAGGACTTCCAGAGGGCCGCAGATCTTTACTGGACTGCCAGCAAAAGCGAGGACCGTCAGCAGGCAACAGAAGGGTCAATAGGCCATTTCAAAGCAAGCCTTTACTCCCCTGATACAAACGCGTCGCGGGATTACCTCAGGAGCATCTTTCTTCAAGGGGAACATGAGAAGGGCGCATTGATGATGGGTCTGGTTGCACTGGACCCAGAGCATGACAGCCTGGTGCCTAAGATGTTTGCCGTGAGCAGGCGCGACACGGACCTTCTCAAGGGGGTTGTGCGCGCAATGGAGACAGCCACGGCGGACGCGACCCGTTTGGCATCACAAGTCTGCGACACAATAGCTGGGAACGACGTTCGATTCATCGAAGCGACAATAGCGGGCGGTCTGCTCTTCGACCGCGGCATCGCAGCGTACCGGTACAAGGTGCCCCCTGAGGGCACCGAGCCGGTGAGTGCGGCCCTTCGGCTATGGAGCGAGAGTTGCGAGAAGCTCTCCCGTTCGGGCGGCCGTAATGCCTGGATTGTCCGGCAGGGCGCCGCCACGGCACTGGCCCAGCACTATTTCCAGACCATGGTGGATGGCAACCATCTGGATCATATCGGCGCCCTCCAGAAGTTGGCCGAAGCAGACAATTCTGATTATGACGATGCCCCTGGGTTTCTGGCTGCCATGCACGCTATTCACGGCGCCAAGCAGGCCGCCAGGGAAACCCTCACACCGCGTGTGGAGCGGGCGTTGCAAATCCTCTCCGACGACATCTTGGACAACGACTTCAGCGGATACTCTCTGCTCTTGAAGTCTCTCGGCCAGTATCAAGACCTCCAAGGTGCAGCTGTGGCCCTTTCTCTGCTCAGTCATCCCGACCTCGTCACCGACGCCTTCATATTTGACATCAATGACATGCCCAACGTCGAAGGGGTCTCTGGCGACCAGCTTCTCAGCAAGATCGGCGAGTTGGCGAAAGAAGTCATCCGCAATAGTATCGACCAGTTCCCGGACCCTTCCCAGCAATCCCGTCGAATCGAGGCTGCAAAATCCCACGTCGACTCTCTGTTGGCTTCGTGTCCCGGGAGAAACGACACCCAGACGGAGCCCACGGACCCGGACCTTACCACCCGCCATCTTCTGCTTTCTTCCCTCCACAGCCGTGTGATGCCATTGTATGAAACGCACGTCCCGGAGGTACAGCCAGGGAATTTCCGCTCTTGGATATGGACTTGCGATGGTCGCACCCCAGACGGAAAGAAATGCGACAAGGTGTTGGATTTCGCGTGCGAATTCTACCATTGCACCTACTGTTCCAACCGAGACTTCTGCCGCGAGTGCTTGGTGCGTCTGCGTGAGCTTCCACACCCTGATGACGAGGCTGTGGATATCATGGCGTGTGATCCGAAGCATCGATGGTTGCGGATGCCACCGCATGGGACAGCTTCGTACGTTGGGCCTAGGGCTAAGTGGGTACCTGTGCCGAAAGAGGTTAGGCCTCTTCAGGCCGACGGACAGGTTTTGGAGGTGTGTTATGACGAAGACGGAGACAGGATTTCTGTGGCGGAATGGAAGGAGTCTGTGGCGAAGGAGTGGGGATTGTCTGTTGAGGGTGCTGGAGTGAGGCAGGCCTCCCCAGATGTTAATGGGCAAGCAGACGCGGAGACAGCGGAGGGAGTTAGAGGAGAGTGAGAGAAGTCTTTGACAATCAAACAGTGAATGGAAAGTTTTCATTCCCAGTGTATCCAATTTATTATTCGTATTACTGAAGTAGCTAAAAGGCAATGTCCTTTTCACTTCGTCTTCTTTCAACCGTGTCCTGGGTCAACATGGTCTCTGCGGCAGTCTGTCTAAGGCTGCACACCATTAGGGCCCAAAATATCATAGTCCAACCTCAATGAGCTGACCATAGTTCTTGCATGACTGAAACCAAAGATGTCTTGCGCCGCAAGCTTCCCCAACCACTTCTTGCTCGTGGTGTTGTAGCACAAATCCGCCACAGCATCCAAATACACGGCAAACTGCGCCCAGATGTTGTATGGGTTGTTCGTCAGCACCTCCTTTGAAATCGCCGCAATATCCACCGTGGGGTTTTCCGGGCTCCCGCTCTTGACCAGCGCATCTGCACAATTATCGTACAAGTCACGGACATACTCGCGCTGCACCTTGACATCAGTGCGATTGCCAGGGCCGCCCATGTGTCCGCCGAGATAGATGTCAAAGTCGTATGCGAGAATCTGGTCGTGCGCTTCAATCCATCCCGGGACGTACACCGATGCGGCGAGATTCCAGAAGGGCACCCAGCCGGCGTAGATTTGGTCTACCATCATAAGCACCTTTTGCTTGGGCGCGTAGATGATGATGTTGCCGAGGTCATGGCCGATGCCCGGGAAGAAGAGCTCGAGGGTTTGGTTCCCCGCGACGAGCTTGTACCGGTCCTTGAAGGTGATTTGGGGGACGGGGCGGTTCGGGTCATGGGCTGATTTGAGCTGCGAGGCCGTGTTTTCGTGGCTTATAGTTGTGACTTTGGGGTGGGATTGGTTGGCGAAGAGATAGGCTCCGGCTGCGTGGTCCGAGTGGGAGTGCGAGTAGATGAACCAGCGGACAGGAAGCGAGGTGAGGTTGCCGATTGCCCATTGAAGCTTGTGGCCAGTAGTAGGCGGTGCGTCGACGACAATGACGCCAGCGGTTGAGACAACAACGAATGTTTGGTAGGCGCCGTCAGTGATCATGTAGGCGCCCTGGCCAAAATGACTGACGCCGTATCCGGCAGCGTTGAGGGGGATCTGGTTTTCAACAGCGAGGGTGCCGTTGATGGGGATGAAGTGGTCGTGCAGCCCGGCAGATCCAGCGCAAGCCGTGACGGTGCTGCCCCACAACAGGAGACTCGTCAATACAGACGAGAAGAAGTTCATGGTGTATCTTTGAGGACCACGGCTGATACTTAGTTTCGGAGATGGAATGGCTTAAGAAATGAACAGATGAAGAGGAATTGATAGACCACAGGAACGAAGGGATATGCCAAAATATACCTTGGCAAGGCCGCTGTTCGGGGGCGCTGCCAAGGGATGAGTAAGCCAAGCTTTTCTCTGTTTTCGTATCAGGATGTCCGACTGCTTGTAGTGTAGCATCAAGGGCTAGGCCTCTGTCAGCTCATTCGTCCGTGGTCTGCCTCAGCACGCCTCAATATGCACCCACGGACGTGTCGGAGACCGACCGGCCAGCGGATTACTCTTGCGCGGGAAACCAAGCTTCGAGCCGTCGATTAGTAAACCCCACATGCAAGTGCGCTAAGGGTCATTGCGATCCATTTGGGGCGGATTGGCTAGACCCGATTCATCGAAACGCATCACAGCGCGCTTACTTGATCTTGCTGTAATCCTGACCAACAGATCGCCTTTGTCAGCGGCACAGCTGACCTACACAATACACCCCTGCTATGTCCATGACATTGAATTATGTGATGAATATTGCAAGCGCGAACTGTGAGGTTTATGGGGAAGCTCATTGCTAGGTAAACAGTAGGTTGATGAATTATCTGCTGCAAAAGGTTAAATGGAAGTAACAAGGTACGGAGTTTCACATTGAACTATGTTTAGAACAGGCTAGGGAGGGTCGATGGGACACGAATGTATTTGTTCTTCATCTTGGAGTTTTGGTCACTGGATTTACTTTATTTTAAAATGTCATGACTTTGTTACATCGTTCCTAGCTAAATGGGCGAAAACCCAGTTTCAAAGCTCCCCGCTGTCCTGCCCACCGCCACCGGTTATTTCCTCTAGCGTCCGTATTGGGTCCACTCTATCCGCCCCGAGAGTTTACAAGGTTGTGACTCTTCAATCCAATCACACAGTATGCTATAACTGCTACGGCCTGTTGCCTGCATGTCTTGCTTATATTTCTTGTAGAATTCTACTCTCCCCCGGTCCCTCGACCAGTCTTTTACTCACACTTGATCTCCAATCCTGCCTACCTAACAGGTGACAAGAAAGCCACACCCCTTCCAGAAGGTATATCTCATCTCACCAAACTCAAGCCTCCCTAATCGGCAGTTTCGTCTGCCCGGACCCTTCCCCTTTCACACGGCCTGGTCCCGTCTTACTCCACTCCTTCTGCCGCATATGTAACAGATGCATGAACAAACTCTCATCCATCTCCTCGGGATGATAGCTCCCCGGCTCGCTCCCCCCTCCAAACGTCGACGTCGTCAACTTCGCCACGGCGTTATCCTGCCCTCGATCCTTCAGGAATGCCATCATCTGCATGTACGCGCTTGCCCACGCGCCGGAGATCCATGCGTGGTGGGCGCTGAGAGCTTCTCCGCAGAAGGCGAGGTGGCCGTTGGCTTGGAGGCCGTTGAAGACGGGGTACACGGTTTGGAACTGGCCCGGACCGAACAGGGCGAATGCGCCCCCGGTGTATGGGTCGTGGGACCATGACCAGGCGTGGCTGCAGGCAGGAAGGTTAGCTGTAGGTTGGGTTTTATAGAGAGGATTTGTCCGAGGGATAGGTATATATGTTGTAAGGGGAAGGGGGGGACATACTACGGCGCGCAATCAGATCCGTCATCCAGAACCTGTGACATCAGGAAGTCAACGCTGGGGTTCAAGGCCGTCCCCTCCCAGAGCGTGGCGAGGTTTTGGATGCACAGCTTGAGAATGGCGTCGTTTACGGTTGGCTTCACGGCGTTGTAGTCTTGCACTAGGGAGCCCATGCGTGTTGCGTCCTGCGCCCAGCTGTACGACACCATGAGGACAGCCGGGTTGTTAGGGCCGTCGTTCCACGAAGGATACACCACGTTGCTGATGGGCAAGTCGCTCGATGAGATTCCGCCCCAGACTTTGGTGTTGTCTGTGTTCTGGAACCACCACGGCGTCTTGAACTTGATGACGACCTTTGTTGCGCGGTCGTAGCTCAGTGTCCGGATACCCGTGAGAATCTCAGCAGGGAGGCCCAGGCCCTGGAGGTCCATTTGCTGGAGCGGTGCCATGGCGGTGGTGTTGAAGACCATATCGTAGGGCACCGGGGTCGCGCAGGCGGAACTGGTGACTTCCACAACCGTCGCGCCGCTGCTGTCGAGACTCAGGGACATAGCCGTGACGGGGGTCCCGGTTGCGATTTTGGGAGCGTCAGTGTTGCTATTCTCGGGCCAGTTCGAGGACCTCAGCAGCTCGCTCATGGTGTCGGTGATGGTCTGGATGCCTCCGTCAATGCGCCACCAGTCACCATCTGCAGCGGCGGCAAAGTCGGCATAGTCAATGACAGTTTCGGTGAGGGACTGGTCAAAAAGACCGGTTGACCTTGAAATCATGCATCAGTGATTGCCCTTCAAAGGCGGTGATATGGTTTGAGGTTCAGTGCCGCCTTACGTGTCCGAGATCTCGGCCGTGGCCGTCTGCTCATATGACCAGCTCTCATGCTGCATAAGCCAAGCCCTCGTCGAGAAATTGTCTTTCAGAGGGGCGTCAACTGTCCACGCAGCGAATGCATTGTCAAAGTTGACCTGAAAGGGGGCGACAAGAGGGTCCATAACGGCCTTCAATCCGCCATCACTGGAAACGGTTAGAAAATAGTTAAGCTATTGGAATGCCATTCTCACCCGATTGGCGTATGCTGAAATCCGTAGCAGACAGGAGCGTCTGCATTAGTGTAGACGTATTTGACCACCTTTTGGCTGAGCCCCAGGTCGTTTCGGACGAAGGAGAGGATCCTGCGTTGCATTTTGTCAGACCAAGCGATATAAGCAGATTGGAGGAAAGTAATTACTGTTGCATCCATGGGATGTCGGGGATTCTCATTGCGCCGACATCGTAGTAGCTGTGCGTCTCCGTGTCTCCCGGCTGAGGGTAAGTGAAGCACCGGCCACCGATTCTGTCAGTGGCTTCGAGGATGTCCACGTTGCCATACCCGAGATACTTCAGCATCATGGCAAGGTACAGGCCGCACGCCCCAGCTCCAACGATGCAGATACGGCCAGTGTAGGGTAGGTCGGCTGGCGGAGCAGCTGGCGCTCCTTTCTCGTGCTCTGGGTTCAAGCGGAGTCTGGGGAGCTCGGACTTGCCTAGGCCATTGAGTAGGTACTTCCTCAGAGCATGCTGAGCGTAAGCAGCTCTCGCAGATGTATTGGGAGACGACATCTCGCGCCGAGGGGTTGTAATGTTTTGCAAGGGTGATGGCCTGTTGGGTGTGTTGTTGTTGTTGTCGGAGGAAGGAGGTTGGATTTACAGGCCCATTTAAATATTCTGTCTCGTCCCCGTATCGCCAGCGTCTTCAATCTCCGGATATCGCACCAGTCGTGAGCCCGCGGGATAAAGCAAGTGGCTAGCTGTGACGGCTTGGGCATGTCGACCACCTCACTCGTGACGGATGTAGACACCCAATGGAAGAACGCACCCAACGCCAGTCTGCACGGTTCGAAGCTGAATATTTAGCTTAGCGCGACGCGGGTCTTGAAAAGTAGCTCTGAATATGGTCTGGATCATGCGGCGGGCCGCACCGAAGGCTGGGCACATGCAGCTGAATGCAACTGCTCACAACCAGAACGCGCCAAGAGCGGATGAAGACGTCGTGAACTAGGCATGTATCCGCACCTATAGAAAAAGAATGTCTCGGGCGCCACTTGCTGCGGATGGGCTGGCAAGTGGATTCTAATTGCCAGTGGCAAGCTGAAATTCTGGCTTTTGCCATGTTGTTGGCCAAGGACATTCCGTGCGAAGAGCTAGTTGATGCCCGAGGGGGGGCCTTTCTCAACGCGGGGCCCAGCCAGTAGCAGTCACAGGACAATCCAGCCACCTCCCCGATTCGGCTAACCCCGCAGATGCAAGTCTCGGTATCCAAGACAGCTGACTGTCTGAACATCTTTCTATGTGTTTTTAGTTCTCACAGGGTTTGCCGCGAGCTAGTCCGTGGCCAATTCCGATCGATTCAAGCCGAGGTCTATTAGGTAATATGGTTCAAGGTGCATGGATAACACAATATAAGCTGAGGTGGTCTTGCGTGATGGCTCGAAAGTTCCAAAGGTTCACGAGTTGCAAGGAGATGAAGTGCGTACGCAGTATGATATAGCGCCCTAGATAGTACCTGAGACCCGTAAGCGTAGATCAGCCATTAATACAGTCATCACCACCTCCATCGCCTGAATAGTGTAAACGTCCTCGCGAAGATGGCGCTGCCTGATACCAAAGTCCTAAAGACCACTCTTGACGTGCGATCAGAGGAAGAGTACGAGCTACTAATGCTACCGTAAATAGTTTGGCGCGTCCCTAGTGCGCAGAACTAGGCCGACGAGAAAGAGCAGACCAACATTGCCCCGTTCTGCCCGGGCTACAAGGCGGGTGGTAACGCTGATGCGAAGGTGTAGGAAAAGGTGAAGGCTTAAGCTATACAGTTCAGCGGAGATCTTTAGTTGCAGACACCAATTACTAAGTTAAACGCCACAGATTCGCTATGTGCCTTCACGAGGTGTGATTAGATCCTATTATTTTATTTTCAATTCCTTAGCAAAGCGCGGGCTGCTCCTGCTTTGATGATAGGGCTTTCTGAGATACATGAGGAGTCACGCAAACCCAGTATCTGAGTGCATCGTAATTGGATTTGTTGCCTGGCAGCCGTTCCTATGTTTTACGCGTCACTCACTTTTAATCGAAAGGAAACTTTAGGCAAGGGGACTGGACTGAAATCGGACCTCTTAGGCTAATACCACCCTAGCTTAGAGAAGAATCAGGGAAAGCTTAGGACAAACTTGAATCAGCAACAGCTTACCACAGGTTACCCCAGCTCAGAAGTATGAACGAAAAAGGAAATTTCGCGCGTCCAGGCTGTTCGTGCGGGGGGATTACGACGCTGACAAGATCCTGTCAATTCTACCCACACCGTTCTTGGCTTGGCGCCTGAGCCCAACTCGAAGCCCGTAACACAAAGCCAAATGCTCGATACCCCTCACCGGTAGTTTATCTGCACTCCGGTACTCGTTTTCCGGCCTGCAGGTTTTGATATAACCCCTCCATCAACCCCAACTTACCACCCCTAAAGTAATCTCACCACCATAACACACCGAACACCCCAGCCACAAAAGCACCTCCCAAAATGGACGAAAAACCCTCCCTCCCACCTCTCTCCCCTCCCCCGGAGAAACTCGACGCCCCTTCCATATCGTCCCTCCCCCTCGCCGAAACTAATGTCACCCTCAACCGCGCCGTCAACCGCAAATTTGACCTGCACATCCTTCCCTGGCTCTTCGGCATCTGGCTCCTCTCCTTCATCGACCGCTCCAACATCGGCAACGCCAAGCTCGCCGGCCTCCCCGAGGACCTACACATCAGCACGGGGACCTCGTTCAACGTCGCCCTTTTAGTGTTCTACATTCCCTACATTCTCATCGACGTGCCGAGCAATTTACTCCTTAAGAAGTTCAAAGCCGGAATTTATTTGCCATCCTTAATAACAGCATGGGGCGTGGTTTGTACTTGTATTGGCTTCACGAAGAGCTTTGCGGGGTTGGTGGTGTGTCGGTTGTTACTTGGGCTATTTGAGGGGGGGATTTTAGGAGGGGTGATTATTTATTTGGCGATGTTTTATACGCGGCATCAGGTGCTGTATAGGAGTGGGTTATTTTATTCTGCGGCGCCGTTAAGCGGGGCGTTTGGTGGGTTATTGGCTAGCGCGCTGGGGCAGATTGAGTATGGGGGATATAGGAGGTGGCCTTGGATATTTTTTAGTAAGTACCTGCCTGTGGTTGGCGGATGGGGGAATGTGGGTGGGGGGCATATGCTAACGTGGGGCAGTTGAGGGGATTATCACCGTGATTTTTGGCGTGGTTTGCTTCTTCTTCATGCCGGATACGCCAGCTTCGGCGAAATTCTTGACGGATGAGGAGAGAGACTGGGCCCTGAGGCGGATGCGGATCGATGCGAGCGGTTCGACAAGTATTGATGTTGATCAGGAGGAGTTTGATTGGTACTGGGTCAAGATGGCTGTCAAGGCGCCACAAACGTACTTTTGTGCGGCTATCTGGTTTTTTCTTTTGGTGCCGCTTTATGTGAGTTGACGTCCTTTTCAGGGGTTGAGTTATTGCTGACAGCTTTCTCAGAGTTTCTCATTGTTCCTCCCTTCGATCGTCGCTGGAATGGGTTATCAGTCGACTATCGCTCAACTGTTCACTGTCCCGCCGAATATGGCTGGTTTCATCTCGGTCATTGTGGCGGCTCACTTTTCCGACAAGGTGAAGCAGCGTGGCGTGTTTGTCATTGGCGGGACTATCATTGGGATATGTGGATACGTTATGTTGCTTGTTTCTGACCAGAATAGGGTGAAGTATGCCGGGACGTTTCTGGTTGCCATTGGGGTGTTTCAAGCTTCTCCAATGCTCATGGTGAGTTGCCACCCCTGGGTCAAGTGAGTGCTGGGGCGTTGCTAACAGTTCAGGGATGGGTTGGCAACAATCTTGCGCCACATTATGTCAGAGCTGTCGGTGTGGGAATTGTTATCTCACTTGCCAACTGCTCAGCTTTTATTGGCACGTTTATATACCTCCAGCGAGACGCGTGAGTTAAGATTAACAGAATGATATTGGAATGCTTGCTAATCATTGCTACTCCTAGACCCAAATATGCCCTCGGACATGCTATCAGTCTCGGGGCTTTAGTTATCACCCTGATTCTTACTTGTGCACAAATCTGGTACTTGAAGTGGGAGAACGGACATCGGGAGAAGGGAGACAGAGATGAAAGGCTCCTGACGGATGGTGTTCACAGGTTGGGCCACCGTCATCCAAGGTTCAAGTTTACTCTATAAGGAATGCTAAAATAGTGCCTAGCGCAAATCATGTTTCTGCGTCTAAGAAGAGTACTAAGTGCAATCAAGATACCTCAATACTGATTTGGGCAGAACTAACAAACTTTATATTAGCTGTGTAGGGACGCTCTTGTAACTAAACTTAGGCGGGAGGTTACGTAGAATTAGATCTTCTTCCGCCCGAACATAAAAGTGACTCTTTTCAAGCTTATTATCCCCCTTTAAGATTTGCTAAGAACTCTGCGGACGACATGTTAAGTCTAGGGGCCCACTTTTTGACCACCCCTGTTTTCGACCAATGTGTAATAAACAGGGGTATGAAAAACTACTCTATTCAACTACCTATATCTCTATAATAATACAACTTGATGCCTTTGAACTTTCTGATTTAGAATCTTCAATTTCTGAGGAATTTGAAGATTCTGACGAAATTCGGCCCACCTCTTTCTGAGCCTTGTGAATCTTCTTGATATCTATAAATACAGAATTCGGATCCAGAACCACCTTCTTCCTTTTACTAGGCATTAACCTCTTAACAGTAGCTTCCAGCTGTTCGATTTTTCGTCTCTGCATAGCTAATTGGAAGTCCTTTTCATTAAAGGCCTTTTTAATCTTCTGAAACAAAAACCTCTCCGTTAGAGTGGGTCAGCCTAAGGGCCTTAAAAGGGCCTTTAGCTCCTTAACCTTCATAGAGGTTAAAATCCAGGGGTACGTGTAGCTATAGTCTTCTAATTTAGCCTTATAAGGAGTCAGGGGCTTTGTAATGGCGCCAGAGTTATTTTGTAGCTTAGAGGCCTTATTATTTTCCACTAAATGTTAGTTTATTAATAGCTTACTTATATTAACTAACTATAACCCTTTAGCCTTTTAACTACTCTGAATATTCCAATTTAAAAGCTTAACCCTTTATACTTGAGAATAACATTTTAGAAAGATTCTTTTACCAGCTATAGATAATTCTTCCAGTCTTTCACATTGTTAAGTGTTAATTAAGTTCTAATACGCATTTTTTAATAAGCTAAATATATTTAAATCTAATAATTATAGTACGTGGGAGTAATACGTTAGTAAATAGAGGAGCTAGATCTTATTACTAAAGCATTACTATATAAACTTATACGTTATATAGCTGTAATGGCTGTTAAGAATAAGAAAACGGTGTTAGTTAGAATCTAAAGGGGTTATTAAGGGGATGAATTTTTTAATTAACTATTTAAGGCCGATTTCATCAGTAATCTACCCCTTTTACATAATTTAAAAATACTAGCTTTTATAAGGACTTTAACCTTTAAAAACCACTATTATTACATAAAAGCCCCCTTATAAATAACGATTAGATCAAGTAATACTCTTAAGGTAGAGATACATTTAATAAAACTGATCTAAGTACACGAATTTAACTTTTTCAATATAACTAAATGTGTTAAGATGTAAAAGGGGTTAAGGCATTAGAAAACAGTATTTGTTGAAGGTGATTAATTATTTCTATCTTTAAGAGCAGAAGCCGTAGTATTATAGCCGTAAGGGTAGCCAGTACACGAAGTGCATTGGCCACACTCGCTTCTGCGAAGCGAGGTTAGCTAACTGAATACGAGGCTAGCAGTGGAGTCTGGCATTCTTAGCTATGCAGATCCACGGATGCAGCTACGGAGCAGCTGCGTAGATCCAGCCATACTGTTCCAGCTACACTAGCCGGGTTAAGGTTGTAAAAACCCAACACCCCCCTATAGTCTAATGTCTTTATTATAAAGGCTTAGACTAGCTTTTATTATTATTATTATTAAAGGAAAAAAGTAAAACCTTTATTATATAAAGGAAAAAATAAACCTCTTTATAGTACTTATTTAGAGGGAAAAGTTATTATTTAATGTAAAAACCTCTTTATTTTATTTATTATTCAGAGGAAAAATTATTATTATTTATAGTAAAACCTCTGTATTTAAAGGAAAATCTTTATAATTAGATAAAAAACCTTCTTATTTTTCTACCCCCCCGGGCTGATATTTTTCAAGCCCGATTTTAATACGTTATATATTAAGTATAGGGCCGGTTATTGGTTTTGTTAAGGGGTCTGCTAGTTATTCTTTAGTATTTATATATAGTATTCTTATTTAGTTACTTTTAACTAGTTCTCTTATATAGTGGTATTTTATATTAATATGTTTAGTTCTTTTATGAAATTCTGCGTTATAACTAAGTTTTATAACACCTGTGTTATCTTCTAGTATTACAGGTATATTTATTAGTATTTTTAATTATAATGAATTATTTAATTCATTTATAATATTCTATAGATAGACTGTTTCTTTACTATATTCTGTTATAACCATATATTCAGCTTCTGTACTTAAAAGCGTTACTAATTTCTGTAGTGTAACTCCCCAGCTTATTAAATTATTAATAAAGGTAGTTAAATATCCAGTAGTTAATCTTCGACTGTTAAGGCAGTTACCCCAGTCTGAATTGTTATAAGCTTTTATTATAAGATTATAATTATTTACTCTAGTATATATTATTCCTAAATTAGGATATTTATTAAATAGCCGAATATATTATTTACTGTTTTAAAGTATAGAATTCCAGGGTTAGAGTAGTATCTTGCACAGTATTAAACTATAAAAGTTATATTAGGTCTTGTTTTTAAGGCTAGGTATAATAATAACCCTATATATTGTTAGTATAATGTTATTTCTTCCTATAACGCCTTCTGATTATTGCCTTATAATTTATTAGCTGGAAGAGGGTTATTTTTTGGATATAGGTTATTTTTTAGATATAGGTTATTTTTATTATACTTTTCTAATATATTTCTAATATAGTTATTTTGGTATATATGTAGTTTATTGTTTTTATAATCTATCGAGATATTTATTCCCAGGAATGTATTTATTTTACTTAATGTTTATAGTTTTATATTGTCTTTAGCTTTTTTTATTTAGGTAATTATATTATCAGCCTTAAGACCATTTATTATTATATTATTAATATAATATAATATTATGTAATGTATAGTTAGATTTATAAAGGCACCTTTATCGTAATTAAATATAACAAATCCTAACTTATTTAATATCTTTAATAAATGTTTATATTACAGCCTTAAAGCTTATTTTAAGCTATATAACGCTTTATGCAGCTGATAGACTTTATTATTATTATTATTATAAAAACTAATAAGTAATTATATATATATTTCTTAATTAATATCTGTATATATAAAGGTATTTTTCACATTATATTATAAAGCCATTTATTTAATATAGTTATTATAAATAATACTTAGTATATTTCTAGCCTACATATTATAGAAAAGGTTTCTAAATAGTTTAAAAATTTAACCTAATTAAATCTTTAAACTACTTATTATTACAACTTACACCTAACACAGGCCTCGAAAGGACTGGCGCGGGTTAAGATAGAACGTATAGCAGGACGCTAACAGGTAAGGGGCGTTCCGAAGACAGCTTGTTAAGTTAGCACTCCTAGACAGGAGTTCAATATCACTGTAAGTCATTATCACTATAATGCACAGAGGTGAGTCTAAACAGTAAGATATAAATAAATAATTAAATACTAACGTAAGGAACCAGAATCCCTTACAGTAGTTATAAGTATAACTATAGCTATCTATACTAACTAACTAGGAAGTACTTTATACCTTACTTATAATATCGCAAGTGCTTATTATGCAAGCACTCTACACCACGCAAGCGTTCTACTTATAAAGTTTCTCTTACTTACAATACAAGCACTTAACATACTGTAAGCAGCACCTTACTAGTCGTAAGGGCTTCAGGTCTTTACACCCCTAGCCCAGTACGCCTAAGCAGTATACACTGTCTTCTCGCACTGTTCCTTCTACAGGAGATTTGTCAGGCCACCCCAGCCCAAGTGACAGCCTGCAGGGTCGTTACACTTATCTTAATTTATATTTTATAATATTATTAGTATTATTTATCTTTTCTTTATATACCTAACAGCCTTTAAAAGCCTTAAGGGAGGTTAAGCTAAAGGTAAGACTGGACTAATAATAAAGAATTTTAAAGTAAGAGTTAAAATAACGAGAACTAACTTATTATTATATAAAACATAATAATAAAAGTTTCGTTATAATTAAACTCTTTAAGGTTTATTATATAAAGAAAACGTAATAAGTTACTATATAAGTTTTCACATATATATAATATACATCGTACATACGTTCCGTTTGTAAAGTAAGTTATATATATTATTATCTAATATTAAATCTTTAAAGGCCAGCTAATTAACTAGCCACTAACTAATTAGAGCAACTCTACTCCAAGCCTTCGTAACTCCAAAGAACTCCGAGCCGAGCGCCGAGCTCAGGGTTAGGGTTAGGGTTAGGGTTAGGGTTAGGGTTAGGGTTAGGGTTAGGGTTAGGGTTAGGGTTAGGGTTAGGGTTAGGGTTAGGGTTAGGGTTAGG
>Ga0247758_1000680_pt1 | contig 29629 bp, 13 predicted proteins | sample UWRJL156409C4_FD_180950 | JGI IMG/M metagenome (GOLD analysis project Ga0247758, IMG submission 180950) | Plant litter microbial communities from Arlington Agricultural Research Station in Wisconsin, United States - UWRJ-L156-409C-4 | ecosystem: Environmental > Terrestrial > Plant litter >... | reverse complement strand
TTTTCGGACGTTAGACGGCGCTATTCAGTCCATCGAGAACACAAAGAAACGCGTCACGGAGAGCTTACCAAGGGGTTTCACAAAACGCACGTGGAATCATCTGGCCGATATTGGCTTCTTCCTCCTTGTCTGCGGCTTCTTCATTCTGATCCTATACTACGAAACAACGACGCTTGACACGCCTTTCGAACGATTCTTTGACAACCAAGGATTCGGCATCCGCTTCATCTTCGCAGGCCTCGGTGCCGTCATCTTCCTAGTTTGGGAGGGGATTTTCTCCCGTATGTTCCTCTCATCTTCTTCGCTCACCTCCCACGAGGTATCTCTATACTAACATCTGTGTTTGCGAAACAGAAACAGCAAGGATCACTCCCTACCGTCACCCCCACCTTCACCGCCCAAGACCTACTACAGGCAGCATCCTCATATCCCCCCCTACAACACCTTACACCGGCCTATGGACCGCAACCCTCCAGGGAAACTATCTCCTCGCATCCGTGGCATTCGTCACGATCCTATCGAAATTCGCGCCCATCCTGCTATCCAACATCCCCTTTCGAAATGTCCACACCTGGCCTACACATCTCGCATGCGCTTCGGCCTCGCTGGTCATTCTGTTCATGATGATGGTTGTTTTAGTGTGGAGTTTTTGGGATGGGATGAAGAGTCCTGAGGTGGATGTGCCTGCTGAGCTGGATACGTTGGTGGGGTTGATGTACCTGGTTTGTGACTCGCCGGTGTTGGAGGAGTTTGAGGGGATGGCAGCTGTGGATGGGAAAAGGTGGAGGCAGAAGGTGAGGGAGGTTGCCAGGTATGGGGATAGGGATGTGTATCGAATTGGGGAGATGAAGGGGATTTCCGGGAGGAGGAGGGTTGGTGTTTATAGGGGGCCTGAAAGTTGGGCTCCTGGGTGAGCCCCGAGGTAGCTCCAAACACAGATGCCACGTATTCTATTGCCAACAGTATTTGACAGCATTGATGATGTCGGTGGGAGATAGGCCGAGCGATGCGTTGGAAGTACCTTCTTACTGGTGCTTGGCATTCTGTTGACGGTGGTCGTCAAGAGGGGGAGGGAGCAAGACGGGTGCTACGACCGAACGTCAATCAAGAGAAAGCAGCTCGCCGCTCTCTCTTGGGAAACACTTCTCAGTACCCGTAACCTGGGTCAAGGGTGAGGAGGCAATCTGGTACTTGTCCTCAGTTTCTGTGATGACCTAATTCGCTTTAGACTACCACGAGACTGGAGCAACGGCGAAAGTTGTCACTAATGAAGGCTGGGGTTTTCCCCCCTTTCGAGAAAAGCTGTCTTTGACACGCTCCGCGACTGGGTCCGATCCCCCCTCCTGGACCGCATTCAGGATAGCGGAACCTTTGAAAGACTTCTGCCGACGCGCCTAATTCGCATTGACCAGGGCAAAGGTCTCAGCCAGCACCCAGAATTGCAACTTGTGCAGGGACGGAGCCTCCCCACCGTCACATCTTATGCAACGTTGAGCCATTGCTGGGGCGCGGGCCAGCCGATCAAGCTCACACGTAGCAACAACTCAGCTCTTTCCAGATCAATTCCTTTCACCCAGCTGCCCAAGACCTTCAAGGATGCGGTCCAATTGGCCCTCGAGCTGGATATTCGCTATATCTGGATTGATTCCCTCTGTATAGTGCAAGACGACCTGGCCGACTGGCTTCAAGAGTCCCTGTTCATGGCAAGCGTGTATTACAACGGCCAGGTTAACATCGCGGCGACTGCGTCGGCAGGGCCGGAAGGTGGGCTCTTCTTTCCGGAGACCCTACTCCGGAGACCATGCTTGGTCGACGCAACCTGGACGGGGTTGCTTACTCCCGAGAAGAAAGGTGATGGTATGGCCGGCTCGGAGCCCGGGGATCCTTTCAGCCTCGAGCAGGGCCGGCTCGACATATCCGGAGAGCAGCAGTTCTTCGAGCCCGTGGAGCATGGTCCCCTGAACAAGAGAGCCTGGGTCCTTCAGGAGGCCGTGCTGTCTGCTAAGATAACCCACTGCGCGGCTGATCAGATTTGGTGGAGCTCCTCGCTGCTGGCTTGTAACGAGCCATTTCCCAAGCGCACGCCTTGGAGGCCGGGATCCAACCTCCACCAGTCCAGGGCCGATATGACCGCGCAATTCCAAGAATCCTCCCCGATGCTGTGGGTGGAATATATCCGACAGTTCAGCGCACTCAAACTGACGGTCGAATCCGACAAGCTCGTGGCCCTGGTAGGCATCGGGGAGTGGTTTGGCCGCGTCAACGGGATATCGTCCGAGTCGTGGGCTGCCGGACTTTGGACGGAGCCCTCCCCAACCATGTTTTTGGGCTGGGGTCTCGTCTCTACTCCTCGTCGTCCCGCACAATACAGAGCGCCGTCTTAGTCGTGGGCCAGCATTGATGGTGAGGTTGCCTTCCACAAGGACGTCCTGCAACCGATTTGCGATATCATATTCGTCGAACTCGAGACCAACGGAGGGCCCTTCGGCAAGGTCGATGACGGTTACATGCTAGCCGAGGCGCCGTTGATCCCGTGTTTCCCATTTCAGCATCTAGAGGCTGGGGTCGAGACGCCCACACTGGGTGAACCGCTGTTCCAGTACCAAGGAGTCATCATCAATCTCTACCCGTTCGACCTGACAACCCCTAGACCCGGCACCCGTCAAAAGGCCGTGATCTGCCTAGATGACCCCTCCGATATAGACCGACCTAGCCCATCTATCAAGTTTTTGAGATAACTTGCATCAAACTCTTTGAAAAAGAAGCTATTGGACTTTTGCTAGAACCTATACCGATTGAGTCCGGCGATAGACTAACGTATGAAGGCAAGTTCAAGAGGATTGGCCGATTTGCTATTCCATTTCAGCACAGTCTTGGACTGTATTTATGGAGCTTGACCTCTGAGGTTGATGGTCCTCAGATAGCCTCTTCTAGTTCAGCTATTGGAGCTGCTGAACCGGTTTCGGGGGATGTCGAACTGCAGCGGCAGTTCTTGGCGCTCAGGCGCGCAGGCGCCTTACCGCTCCAGGCTTGGCTGGAGCGCAGGGGCCTTGGATCATGTGCTCTCCCCACACACCGGGAGCTTCTATTTGTATATAACTGGGGAGTGCAAAGCACTCCCCTTTTCTACCAAATCAAGTCACTTTACAACTGCACTTCCGCTGCTCCTAAGCCCCTCGTTCCTCAGCCAAAACGTTCCACAGGGGAAAAGTTGAAGCTGGCGTCTTTGTTGGCTGGGGGTCTCGGAGATCTTCGTATTGAGAAGATGAGCCGAATCAACTTGCCCGCTGGGAAACAGCCTTGGATTGATCCGGGGGACTCCCTAGGGCGTAGTCGGTTCTCTGGGAGGTACACTTTCAAAGTCGTCTGATTCGTGTCATTGCTTTTCTATTAGTACTTCTTGTGTGCGCAGGATCGACCAAGGAGACTTGATTCTCGTTACTCGGTGCATAGCATAGTGCCCATGTATGCTTCTCTACGTTAGCTCAAGGAATATATCAAGTTTCATCTCATTCTAGCCGTTTAAGTTCAAGAAGATGCAAGACAGCATCGAAAGGCCGATAACATGAAGACCCTGACCGAGATGTTGGAGCGCATGGGAAAGGCTCACACATCCTCGAGGCGGCCAAGAAGGAGCTGAGCGGCGCGGACAAGGAGAGCGCCGACGCTATTATAGCCAAGGACGACACCATGCGCAAAGGCGTAGGCAGCTTCCGCGCGCCCGAGCACGTCACGGGCGCCTTCGACTGGTACGAGCTCAAGACGGCCTGGGACGACTTCGAGATCGACTCGGAGGCGCAGCTGCACAACATTGAGAAGGTCGAACCAGCCATCCCCAGGCTCAACCAGTTCGGCGCCAAGGCGCGTAAGTGCTTGTGCGGGCGCGCTCGCTGATCGCCGCGCAGCGCGACGCCCAGGAGGCAGAGGAGGCGTACCTGACGGCCGTGGCGCACGCGGTGGCGTTGGTGGAGCGCAAGAAGCCGTAGGCCGAGGTGCGGCGGGCGGCCGAGGCCGGCGCGGCGGGGCCGTCGCTAAGCGCCGTAAAGCTCTTCCTCGAGGCTGAGCTCGTAGCCGTGTCACAATGGCCCTTCCTTGCCTTCCACGAGTGGATCCTGACCTGGGTCTACGCTAACGGCCTGCGTGTGCTTCCCGACCTGCCGCACCCGCGCGTCGACGACATGTCGCTGGTCAACTTGTTACGCGATGTGGCGCTTTAAATCCCGAGCTTGAGCAGAGCGCCATGTTTGGCTGGCAGCCGGCCAAGAAGACGCTGGTCAAGGCCGAGCTGCAGAGCTATGTCCGGGCTGCTCGGTCCGTTTTCTGGCACTCCCCCCCTTGTACCTACTTAGGGTACCGTGGTTAGCTGACTATGTTGTAGGGTTTTCACCCACAGGCTGAAAGTGCCCTCGCCAGGTAGCGCGAAAGGCAATGAGGACATACAACACTCCTTTGAAACTTCCATAATCCGGCCTGAGGACTTGACGGTGGTGACTTAGATAACCTTTGGCCCGCATGTTGGTCAACGCGATGAAAAGGGGCTGCCGTTGTGCTACGCCGAGCCCCTCGGACGCAAGTGCGAAACCGACTATACCACAGGCGCTGTAGAGGCTGACGCTGTGTTTCATAGCGCAGGCATCGATCGTGAAAAGGGTGTTCGGCCGAGCCTCTACTCGACTGGCACCATCCAGCTGCTGCCGCTAGATGCCGGAGCTGAGTCAGCACACTCACCGTATCGCGAGTGGCTTGCTGGTGATGTCATAGGGTTGATGCTCGAGGTGGATGTTGAATTCTCCGACTATGGCTCTGTTCTTGAACTAGCAAGGGGAAGGTTCGGAGATTTCAGCCCAACCGGGCCCTCGATGGTAACACGGCGTTCTAATTATAAGCTCATTGGACCCAGTTGACGATTTGTCGGGGGATTGTCAGAGAAATCCTACTGGTCGCTGAGCTGTCCCCAAGTGGAGACAATGATATGTGGTTTGATTTGAATCGAGGGCCAAACACCCAAAGAAAGACAACATGATATTTATGTGGCAGGGGTGGAATGGGCCCAAAAAAACTAATAGGAACATTGAGCGCGCAAATGCCACAATCTCGGTGCTCGGGCCCCCTTCTGCTAATTATTTGGCCGAAAATGTACTTTGAGTTCAGCTAGTCCTCGCAGCTCTCGTAGTCGGGCTCACATCTCGTCTCGGTATGAGGGAGGATGCCGTGTTTTGCCTTTCCAGTTTTGCTTCCCTACGTGGTTGAAGACAGTTCTTGTGAGGAGCGCATGACAATTGGGTCAGCATGTTGCTATATATAACGATACAACCTGATTTTGGCTGCGCTGACCGGAAATGATTGGTTGCGTCCACTTCAATCCCATCCACTGAAAAGCTGACAACTCGCTAACGAGCATTTCCCCCATTTTGATTCGTCTCAACCCTTGCGACGTGTGTCGTCTGATGATTTGCCCCGACCGAACCCTGTTATGTGACGTCAAGATAGGAATGACGGGGCAACCTCTCAGATTTCAAGACCAGGTTTTCGGAAGCCAAGCTTGATTATTCTCATCCGCTGATGTGGATTTTCATGTAACTGACGTGAATGTTTTGCAGCAAGAGCTTCATTTATCCGTGACATTCTCCTTCCTAAGTCCTGAATAAAAACAGACACCTGGATTCTGCATTCATATTCAAGTTCACTTACATGTACTCCAAAAAAATCCGACATCTGTTTATTAACAACATAATGTATTACCGCGCATTTCTGTTTTTACTCGCCACGCATCAAAATGCCTTCGCTTGGGGTCCCCCCTTCTATCCAGGGTACAACGTCATCTGGTCTGACACATTCCCCGGCCCCGACGGCGGACTTCCCGAACAAAGCAAATGGAACATCGTGGAGGGCTATCTCCGCATTAACAATGAGCTGGAAACGTACATGGCCCGGCCGCATGAAGTGCAAATCAGCGGTGGCGAGACAGTCCAGATTGTCCCTTGGCGAAACACTTCCACACCAGGAGGGTGGACGTCTGGTCGGCTCGAGTCGAAATACACGTTCACACCCCAGCACGGTGTGAAGACTATGGCCGAGGCCCTGATCCGATTCGGTCCAAATCCTATTAATACCAAAAAGGGTATCTGGCCTGCATTCTGGTTTCTCGGTGATTCGATCCGTTCCGGCACGGAATGGCCAATGTGTGGTGAGCTGGATGTACTGGAGACCATCAACGGTCAACTAACGGGCTATGGTACCGCCCATTGCGGTGTGTACCCAGGAGGAGTTTGCAATGAGCCGCAAGGCAGAGGGGCGACTGTCAACATTCCGAATCAGGAGTGGCAGCGCTGGCGCATTTTGTGGGATCGGTCCAGTTCAGCAAATCGATGGCAGAGTGAGACCATCACGTGGTTCTTGAACGATCAGCAATTCCATCAGCTTTCCGGATCTCAGATCGGGGAAAAGGATGTCTGGGAGAGCTTGTCGCATCAACCCCTGTTCTTTATTCTTAATGTCGCCGTGGGTGGTGATTGGGTAAGTACATGTATTTATCTGCGTTCTTCCGTGGATAATTACTAATTAACTCGCGCAGCCGGGAAGCCCCGACGACGAGACAGGGGATGGATACGGCTCCATGATGGAGGTTGCATACGTGGCTCAGTATGAGTCCTGTAATTGGTCCGTCTCTGGTCATGGTCGCCCTTGTCATGGTCATCCTGGTCATAAACATTCCTATCAGAAAGTAGAAAATCAGCACCAAATGGATCTGTGAACTGTTTAAGGCAGCGTTGAGAAAGGAGTGGTGTGTACATGTAAAATTGGAGTAATTGTCAGAAAGAAGGGGGTTCAGAGGCTCTGGGCATCTAGTCAGCGAAAGCTAACTGGATGCCTGGTACTGCCTGAACGCCAGTCAGCCTCAGCCATGGTGTTGACGAAGCTGAATCCTACGGTTTTTATTTATTTTCAGCCAGAACCTCAACAAGCAACCACACGCAATACAATCAACCTGTTACAACCCCCATTATTTCCACCCATTCTAAGGTGTAGTGTGTTTCTGACAATACTTAGGGTCCAGCTAAGTGCTGCTAAACTAATCCTACTAAATGGCAGTAAAAATCAATTCCTCTATCGAGCTCAGAATTCTACATAATATATCGCTGGTTCCTCACTTATAGTGATTTGGAACTGGATACTCGATAAAAAAACACCTAACTTCGTCTCCCAGAAAGGCATTTCCAGACTCCTTACTTGGGTATTTCCATACCTCGTTATGATCAAATCGGCTAGTTGCACCCTGGCCGATCTTATTTCCTCCGGCGGATCATCCTCCCAGCTCACGCCAAATTCGAAAAGCTGAGGATCAGCAAACTTCTCTCCCCACTCCCTGGCAAGGTCGTTCTTGCGCTGTACGGATCTAGCGCGCTCTTTTTGTGGAATGATGTCCCATCCCGTCGTGATGAACGTAATAGGAGGACAGTTAGGCCTCGTGAGCTCCTCAAGGAATCCAAAGCTCTCTTGCATTCCCTGGGTTTTCCTGACGCTGCGAATGTCATGAAGATAAAAGATGCCATGGATACCACCGAGGCGTCGAGTGAAATATCCGAGCAGATCATGAATGGCCTTCTTCACCTTAGTGATTGGCAGGTCGGGATGGCCAAAACCAGGCGTATCGATGAACAAGACCAGCTTCTGCCCTATCCGCACGAGGACAGCCTATGACCGAAGCGTGCCTTTTCGCTATAATCTTAGATAAAGTCGAACTAGAGACAGCCGGACGTTAATCAATTGACATACCGCTTTGTTGGCCATGCCCGACTGGTAGATCCTGGCCCGTAAGGACCTTCAGCAAATTTGTCTTCCCTGCCCCGGACGCGCCAAGCATAAGAATAACAATGACTTGACCGTCTAGTCTGCTACACAACATACTCGTGTAAGAGGGAAGTCTTTCGCGGTAACTATAAATGGACGAAGATTGCATACCCATCGTGAAGCAGTCCAAGAATGGCCTCATTTTGCTTTGATCGTTGGGATTCGTAGTTCGTTCCGGCCATGTTTGCTCTTATGCTTCACTGTATTGAAATGGCCATGTTGAAGATCTGAGGGGCGGAATCGTGGGGAACTGCTGCCTTTTCAAGAACCCAAAAGCGGGGCAAAAAAGTAAGGCGAGAATTCTATCATAAATCTATTGGTTGGGATTATCGTTTGGTTCGTGACCCCGCCCGCAGCTATTTACACGCCGGTTACCCAGGCGGCCCGCTTACCTAAAGGCTTCAAAAACGCTAGCTGTGACGACCTATGTACTTGTTAGATTACACTGCACCACTATTGTGATCACTACCAGAGCGACTAGAAAGATGAGGCTGTAATTGGATCTGTTTACTGGCTCTCTGGCGAAGCCAGAGGCTGCGTGACAGCAATGCTGCAGCTACCCGGACTATCCTGTCTTAATATAGCTTTCCGAGATATCCTCAACGTAGATGTTTTGTGAGGGGTGTGTCATGGGGCTACGGCCCCACACTGAGCCTCGGCCACGGCCAAGGCCCGGTCCCACGCGGAGGGCCCAGCAGGGCCCCACTCTTACAGAGACTGTATATAGCGCGGTGAACTCCCACGGGAGCTCACACTCCTTTCTTTTCTCTTCACAGAAACCATAATTGACTATTTCCCCAGCTACGGTGCCCTACCTCGCTGGACCCTCACAGGGTGTGCAGCGTAATCATGAAGAAAGACAGTGCCTTTTGATTAGATCTGGGGGACCTGGGTACTCCTTAGTCAGCAGGGTAACAGCGAGGATTTGGTGTGCCTCTACAGCTGGCGTCGGAAGTTGGTGACCAATAGCGACGCGAGTTTGCTGCTTCAAACCATGGATCCTGAGGAGTTGGGTGCCATTGCATTCTGGTACAGTGGGTGGCAGAAAGTTCTAATCTGCCAAGAAGTACCATATTAGCACTAAACCACATACAGTTAAATCCAGTACATCTCTTGCCCACGCGTCAAATAATCACAACAATCACAACAGTAATCCGTACCAGCGATCAATCGGTTATATCCAGAGCTCGAGCAAGCAACAGATACAGAAGAGACATTACAACGGTTAATACAGGCTACAAAGGAGGCCTGGTGGTCAATTGACCAGGAGGTTCTATGTAGATTATCGCTTACGATGCCTAAACGTGTGGCAGCTGTTTTGGAGGTAAAGGGGTAGTATACTAAGTACTGAGGTGTTCGGTTGCTTAGTTAGGTTAGCGTGGTACTTCTTGGCAGATCAGAACTTTCTGCCACCCACTGTAGAACTAACACCCAATTTTGATCTCAGTGTGATAAGACCTCTCTAAGGAGCAGGTCCCTAAGAGCTTCACACCGTGATGGCTTGGATCTGATAGTAGCCTAGACGGCGCTAACAAACTCAATTCTACGCTAATCTTTAATGGCTTCAAAAGTCTGAAGAAGAATGAAAAGCGCTAGATACAACCTGACTCAGCCAGAGGCCTTCTTATTCCTGAATGGCATCCATTCCCAAAGGGCGCCACGTCGGTTATCAGAGGTGGCCAATAATCGATAGATTGTTGCAGCAGCCGTTGTAAGCGCCAGGTGGGATGCCAAGGCGCTAGTCAGCACCGCAAATCTGGTGGCCGTGACGCCATCATCGACTTGATGACAAGCGGGGCCTCACGTGGGGAACAGTGTGAGAGGACAGTGTCACACAAATTAATGCACGGAGTGCCCAGTGGTCTTGGCGTGCTCAGTACTGAGCACGACAAAGGCACTGAGCGAGGTACAAGTTACTTAGTACCACAGTAGTATAGATACCATCATTGTAACCACGATGGAGTGAGGGACCTCCTGGTGTTTCACGCTAGCAATACATTGTTTTTAAGCATCGCTCAGTAAGACTTATCATTCAGGGAACCTCTTGGTCTACGATCTGCTTAACAGTGTACTGCCCCAAAGAGTTGTGCTGGCCTTCGATCAGTTATCCCGAAACTACTAACCACTCCTTCGCCCTGTCTTCACCTGTCCCACAGGAGCAGGCCGTAACACATCGGTGCGTTGTCAACATTAGAGACCTTCTCCTCGCCCCCAAATTGCCCTATATCCATGAAGAGCTATCTTTATTTCATCCACTTCTAAGACCAAGCAACCCGAATTCAACACTGTGTGCTCTTTGTACTGAACGCCGTTAATATTGCGTGATATAATGCCCGAGACAACACCCGAGTCATCCCAGCCGACAACAACTTCCGCACTCTTAGGTCAACCAGGATGGGAAACGACGACCACAAGCAATGGAGATTCTCAAACTAAGACGATGCAAATCGGAAGGTCTAATTTTTATACCACCTCAACAAACACCACAACGCCTGGCAAAAGGCCTAGCTTCAGCTTCGGGATTAGATGGAACCCTTTGCTTTATTGTCTGAGAAGGTGTTTACAAACCCAAGCACTACCAGATTGTAAAAGACGTTTATTCACAAGTGCGAAGCGCTGCAGCTCAAGCTACTGTCATTCGATTCCCTAGCCCCTATTTGGACTAAGAATGGGAAGCCGCAAGCGTACTGCGAAGTCACGAGCATGTTTAGTTATATGTGGTAGGATGCTTCCTGTTAGCCCTACGTAAAGAGAAGCAATATAGTTTTCAACTTCTGCCTCTTAAGCATCCGTGCAGATTACTAGCCATCCGCATCAGTATTTTTATTCCCTTAAGTTGTACTCTCTATCCCTGATTTGAATGTACTCCCACGTAGGCTGCTTAATCAAAAACGCATTGCTTAACTTGTATTCCTGTAACGACCTATGCAACCCAAACCCTAAAGGTCAAGAGAGGCGTGGTGCGTATATACAAGCGACGTGCAACGAAAAGTGCAAGCGAGACGGTAGGTTACGTAAATCGTAAGCAGTCGGAAATGCTTTAGTGCAAGAATGCAAGTAGTATTATTACTATTAATACCGTAACAAAGAAAAATATCTTTGGAGCTGGGCCTGTCCGGCGTATATATCTGAGTGGACCCGAGGCCTCGAGGACTCGGGCCGTTCTTACCGGGTCCTTAAGTCCTCGCTGATTAGTATCGTGGTTCGGAGCCCAGGCGATTCTCTACAACCCATCAGGTTCTATATAATTAGCTGTTCCTAAGATCCTCACTAGGTGGATGCCTTAAGTTAAAGTAGCCCCTTCTTAAGTTATGACACTTAGCTTTAAGATTAGTATTAGTTAGCCTTATAATTTTATTAATATAAGTTATTTTAATACCCTTAGTTACAAGCTAGGAATGTTTTAAGGGTTTCCATTTGTTGAAACGCAAAAGGGGTCAAGGCATTGGAAAGCAGTGTGTGTTGAAGGTGATTAATTATTTCTATCTTCGAGAGTGGAAGCCGTGTTATTATAGCCGTGAGGGTGGCTAGTGCACAGAGTGCATTGGCCACACTCGCTTCTGCGAAGCGAGGTTGGCTGACTGAATACGAGGTTGGCAGTGGAGTCTGGCGTTCTTAGCTGTGCAGATCCACGGATGCAGCCGCGGAGCGGCTGCGTGGATCTAGCCACACTATTCCAACCACACTGGCCGGGTTAGGGTTGTAAAAACCTAACAATAATGCATCTAAGCGCTAAGGGGGCTACAAGGCTTGCCATCTGACTATAAAGTTGCACGAATCCTATTTCAGCGGTAACTTAAGGTAAGGAAGTGTAAAAGATGCAGGTATGGGAAAGTATTACAACCTGCACCCGACACAGGCCTTAAGAGGACTGGTGCAGGTTAAGACAGAACGTATAATAAGATGCTAACAGGTAAGGGGCGTTCTGAAGACGGTTTGTTAAGCTAGCACTCCTAGACGGGAGGTTCAATATTACTATAGGTCGCTATTACTATAATACACAGAGGTAAGTTTAAACAGTAAGATATAAATAAATAATTAAATATTAGCGTAAGGAACTAGAGTCCCTTACGGTAGTTATAGTCACAACTATAACTATCTATACTAACTAGTTAGAGGTACCTTATACCTTACTTAATAGCCCGTTACTTAGTAAGGAACTAAGTAACTTATTACTAAGCACTTTCTACTTAAAGGTCTTACAGATGCTTAATAAGTAAGCACCTTTACTAAGACTAAACAGCTGTTAATTAATCGTAAGAGCTTTAAGTCTTTACACCCCTAGCCTAATGCGCAGTTCTGTGTATACAGTCTTTCTACACTATTCCTTATACGGGGGATTTATCAGGCCACTCTAGCTTAAGTAATAACCTGCAGGGTCGTTACATAATTCTCCCTCTTTAACATTCTTTTCCTATAAAGAATCCTAGTAAGAGCGTTTCCTTTCTTTAACGTAACTATACCTACTAACTGTATATAAAAGCACACTTTAAAAAACAGCACCTCTTATTATTATAACCTTACAGACTTCACTTTAACTTTTAGATTGTAAATATCACCTTATAATCGTTATTCTTTAAAATTACTTTCCTATCTTATTATTATATAGTCAGACAGTTACTCTAAATACTTACTAATAGGGGCTTTATCTTTATATAACATATTTAGTCATAGCGACGCCTTCCTTTAACAGCTCCTTTTTAAGAAACACTATCTTAACGTAAAGTATAACGTTATTACGTAGAACTTAAAGCTGAAAACCTAAAAGCTCTGTAAAGCCGTTACCTAATTTAAATAGATTAAAGTCTAGCGTTACAGAATGGAAAAGCGAGCTTTTTCTACTTTTAGCTAGGAGGCAGAGATCCTTTATTTCCAGGAACAGGAGAAAGCTTATCTAGCTACTCCTCTTAAAGCTAGTAAGTCCTTTAATTAGGGAGGCTTTTTAATAAGGACGCCTGTTAATTCTTTTTCTAAGGAATCGTTACAGCTAATAACTTCTTCTTAACTTAATCTGTAGCTTCTTTTTCCAGTATATAAAAGGCAGCCCCTTTTTTACTAACTTGTTTTTATGTAAAGCTTATTAAAAGCTTTAAAGGTCTAACCTCTTTATTAAGTCTAAAGTCCTTTTAACCTTAATTAAAGGTTTTAATAAATGTCCTTCCATACTTATTAAGGAGTTTCCTACCACTTCTTAAGCTTTAAATCCTATAATAATCTTACTCTTTAATATAATAGTTTAGATATTAAATCTTATCTTATTTTTAATTTTTATTATTAGTTTTAATTAATCTAGATTCTTCTAGTAAAACTCTGTAATTAGATTTAAGTATTTAAGATTTTTAACTAATTCCCACAAATTACTTTTAAGGCTGTAATTTAACCACTTAACAAGATATTTAAACATATTCTTTCCCTTTTATAAATTTATAACTTCCTTAACGTTATACTTATCCTTATTAATATCGATCTCAATCTTCTTTTTTAAAGGAACTCCTTTTAAGGCAGGTTCTAAAAGTAAAATATAAAAAACCTTAATCCACACCTTTATACTAATAGGTAAGTCTAGTTTGTAATTAAAAATAGCGACCTTTTTCTTAATTTAAAACAGTCTATACCTTTTAAAGTCAAGCTTCTTACTAAGTCGTTTCAAATACAGGTTTTATGAAAAAAGATAAATGTAATCCCCTTCTTAAAGAGTCAGTCCCTTAACTTATTTACTATTATAATAAAGTCCTTTCCTAAACGTTAACTACTTAGTTTAATATTTATTAGCAAATTTCTTTATCTATTTACGTGTAAACTTAAGTTTAGCTTATAAATAGTCGTGTAACTCTTACATTTAGTCTACGTAAACTGCAGCTTAAGGGGCGTTAGTAAACAGGCTTTAATAAAGCTTAAGCTCCTTACCGTAATTAATAAAAAATAGTAATATACCTGTTAACTTAACTAACGTTATATTATAAGCTATCTGCACTATTAGTAACAGCTTAAGCTAATTATCTTATTTATAGTTAACGTAAGTTTAAAGATACGTTATAAGTATCTAGTTAACTTACTCCGTTTAACCATCTGTCTATAAGTAAAAAGCTGTTAAAAGTTTACTTTTTATACTTATTCTTTACATTAGCCCTTATTAGAACTTTAACACAATTAGCTTATCTTAATCCGTAACGATATTATCTAGCTAAAGGTATTATAAAACTACCTCTTTCTCGAAAACATAAGTAAGTTACTCTGTTATTATATCCTTTAAGGTTAACAGAAAGTAAGCCTACTTTATTAATTTATTAATTATTATAAAGATTTAGTTATAAATAACTCCTATAACAGGATCCTTAAACTTTAAGATCTTAGTAATAAAGTCAAGTGAGATAAAACTCTATAATACTTATAGTACAGGGAGTAGTTCAAGAAGTCCATAAAGCTTATACTACTAATTCTACTTATAATAACAGATATTACAGTTATTAACTACTTCCTTAACTAACTTCTTTATTCCTAAAAAGGCATACACTTATTAAGCCTGTATAAAAGTCTTAACTCAGCTTATATATCCTTTAAATCAAGACTTATAAACCTATTAGACGTACTCCTTCCATTTTCCCAAGTTATAAATATACGGTTTCTCTTAATATTAAAACCTTACCCCTAATTTAAATATACTGTCCACACCTTTTAACAGCTATTCCAGCTAATAACCAGTTTTATTGTAATTTAAATACTTTAGGCACTCCTTACCACAGTCTTATATATACCTTAAGAAGTCTCTTAACGGGTATTTATATTTACAGGTTCCTTCCACTAACCTTCTCGCTTAAAAGTCCTGTTATTACTAATAAATATTATACTTTATTTATAAGTTTATATAAATGTTAATAGTTTATTTTAACGTTTAATTATTTAACACTTATAATATATGTTTTAAAATACTGTTCTTTACTTCGTTAAATATAATAATGGGGATTAAAACTAGATTAACATCCTTATAATCTTATCTCCAATTAAAAGTATTAGTTTACTTATTATCTTTTCCTTTAATGTAATAAATCTGGAAGTGGAACGGGGCCATTAACTTTACTTATTATACTTATTATAAGTTAAATTCCTTCATTAAGAAGTATTAAAGGTTATTATAGTTTAAAAAGACTTAAACTAATTCTTTTATACTGCTTAGATATAATACCTATTCAGTAAAGTATTAAATAATCACTATTAGTTCTTTATTATAGATTAAGTATTATAAAGCTAAGCTGTAAATCCCTTTTAATAAAAAGGTAACTAAGTGGCGTTTCCTATTATCTTAAACTTAACTAAGTTCTTTACTAATTACGAACTTTAAAGAGTCTATTTCTATTTAAAAAGGCTTTAAGAAATTAAGGAGGGTTAAAACTAATACTATAATAAAGGTATGCTTAAAGTCTTCAAACGCCTTTTACTGTTTATTAATTTACTTAAATAACTTTCCCTTACTTATAAGTTTGTAAAGTAATCTTACAATTTTCGTAAAGTACTTAATAAAATACTAATAAAAGTTCGTAAAGTTAATAAAAACTTATAACTCTTTTTAATTCTTCAGAATAAGCTAGTTCCTAACTGCCTTTATCTTTTCTAATTATATTTTAAGCTTTTTAAAGGTTACTTTAAACCTTAAATAGTTTAATTCTTAAACGTAGAAGTAGCTTTTCTCTAAGTTTACTGTTAGCTTTACCTTTTTAAAAGTTATTAAAACCTATCACATATGTTTTTAGTATTCTTTTAAAGTTTCAGAATAGACTAAAACGTCGTTTAAATACATAAAGATAAACTTATTAAAAAAGGGGTAGAAAACACTATTAATAAGGCCTTAAAAAGTTACAGGGGCATTTATCAATCCCATTAACATAATATAATATTAGTAATACCTATTATAAGTCTAAAAAGCCGTTTTATACTTATCCTCTTCCTTCACTCTAACGTAGTTAAATCCTATAAGGAAGTTAAGATTAGAAAACTAATTTACCTTAATAATCCATTCTCACATTTCCATAATAAGTAGTAATAGGTAGCGATTTTTAATTATATCCTTATTTAACGTTTAGTAATTAATAACTATATATAACTTATTATCTCCCTTTCTTAAAATAAACAGCACTAAATACTTTACTAGGGACTAAAACTCTATAATAAACCTGTTCTTTAGGTTCTTATTAATATACTCCCTTAAGGCCTTAACCTACTGGGGGTTTAAATGGTAAGGTTAAAAACTGCAAAGCTTTACTCTTAACTTTAGCTTAATTTCGTAATCTTATAATCTGTAATCTAATAGTTACAATATCTTCTTTTAAAATAAGGTAAACTTCTTATATTCCGCAGGTACCTTAGATAAATCGACTTTTTTATTTATCTGTAAATTAGCCTCTTACTTTTTTCCACTTTTTAAATTATTATTTAAACAGTGTAATAAACCTTTTAATCCTTTAACTATCTTAATAAACCTAACCTAAACTGTATTTAATTCTAAGGGTTTAACGTGCTTTTAAGTACTTCGTGTATCTTTAAAGCAGTTTAAAGCCTTCTTAACTTTCTTTAAATAGTAATTACAGCTAAGAGACTTGCTAAAGGTAAAGTAGCCACTCCTCTAGTTAATTATAAGGTTATACTTCTCTAGCTAGGGTAAACTTAATATTATGTCGTAACTTATAATTAATGTAACGTTAAAGTCTACTTATTATTTATCCCTATCTACTTTAATTAAAAGTAGTAAGTAGTAAGTAACTTTACCGTTATTATATTAGTATAAGCTTCTTTCTCTATTCTAAATAGGAATAGCCTCTTTATACTCTTTATTAAGGAGTTTCCTTCAGTTAACTAATAAAGGGTACACTAAGTTAAAAGCACTTCCGTTATTAATTACTACTTTTACCTTAAATAACCTCCCTCTTCTATTTATTATATCGATATTAACAGAGTAATACTTATACTCCTTTAATATCTAAGTTATAATAATTACCTATCCTTAAGGTCTTATTTAGCTTAACCTTTAAATACCTCTTCTTCTTCTTAAGGTTTTTACTAATTAGTAAACTATTAGTTTCTAGCCCTTCTAAAGGGCTTATAACCTTTTCCTAATTCCTTCTAAAAAAATAAGCAGCTTTAGTAAACTTAATAATTAACTTTCCTTAAGTTCTTACACTTTAATGTTTAATTAACTTTAAACAGTATAATGTTTTAAAAGTCCTTAATAAAACAATAATACGCTTTATAGGACTAGATCGCAATAATATCTTTTTACTCTTAGATTTATTAGTAATCCTTTTATTTTTACTATTCTTTAGCTTTTCTGTTAAGGTGTAATAAGTACGTTATAACTAAGTAGTTATTAAGTACCCCTTTTTACCAGTACGTAATAAGAGCTTAGTTAACTACAGTAACCTTCTATTTATTGCCAGATTCTCTTATTAAGGAGTAGAAGACTTAGTAATAGACCGATTTTAACTTTATTCTTATAACAGCGTAATCCTGTTTCCACGCGCTGGGGAAATAGTTATAAAGGGCCTTAGGTCCGTAATGCTAGTTAAGAGTGTAGTTGTTATATACGTAATTAATCTACAGTATATCTCTGTAATTAAAGTAGTTAATATTAACTGTAGGTGCTGCAGTTATAGAGTATAGAATAAGGGAAGTAGCGCCTTATTCTTTCTCTTCTTCTACTTACCTCCATATACGTTATTTCTCCTAAACCTCTTCCTAAAACTTAGGTAGTAATAATCCAGCTTATTCTTCTATAAAATGGTCTTCCTTAATAAGTCGGTATTTAAGTTAGTTAGTAAAGTAAACTTTATTATAAAGTTTTAACCTAATCTTTACTACTTTATCCTTAAACGTTATAGTAAAACCTTTAACTTATAAGTCCTTTATTTTATCTACTAACTTTTAATACTTTTCCTTTAGTTCCTAAACCCTCTATTAATATATTTACTTTATACCTCCTTAAAGGACCCTTAAGGTATTAATCTAAGGTATACTAGCCTTAGTGCAGGGTAGTTATTTAAGCTATCCTTCTTTTAGGGAAGTAAGGGTGCTGATTTACTTAATATATTTAAAGTGTTTAAAAGTCTTAAGAGGTATTATTAAGAAGAATTTCTGTTTCTCTAGTTTAATTCTCTTAATTTACTCTCTTTCTCCTTTTAAGGCTTACTTTACCGTTTAAGTGGCTTAAAGGGCTAGTTCTTTAACTTTTTTTACTATCTTAGTAATTTTTAAGTTAGGGTCTTTTTTAAACTTCCTTAATTCTTAAGCTTACAGGGTAAGGTTTTTAAAGCCTGTAATAGCTAACTGGAATATCTTTTCCTAAAGTTAGTCTTTTATAACTTATACCTTTAGGGGTTCTAAGTTTCCACCTTAAAATTAGTCTTTTATAACCTGCACTTTTATAGCTGACTCTTTTAAAGCACCTTTAAGGACTAGGTACATTACGTTTTAAGGTTCTTCCTCTTCTTTTTCCTTATCTCCTAAGTTACACTTATCTATTTAGGTGCAGTCTTCTTTATTACCTATTATCTTAATATAGATATCTTCTAAGTTAAACCTAACGTGCTTTCCTCCTTCTAGGACAGGTTTTTAATTAACTTACTTTAGCGATAGGCACTGCTATACTATATATCCTTTCTTATTATAGTTAAAGCACTAGACCTGTAACAGGTCCTTAAGCTGCTTCTGCTACAGTTATCGTTAAGGCTTATTATAGTGTTAAGTTCCTTAACCAGTCCCTGCTAGTTAAGGTTTAAGTCTTTAAGGCGTGTAGCTAACTTGTTAATAGTGGGGAGCTGAGGTTAAGCTTACACCTCCTTAATCTCCTTTCCTTTTCCTAAGGTTGATATGTTAGTAGGAGAGAGGTAGTGTCTGGGAATTTAATAAACAGCGTTTAGAACTGAGACGTTAGTATTATATTACGACCTGCACCTAATATAGGCCTTAAGAGGACTAGCGTAAGTTAAGATAGAACGTATAACAGGACGCTAACAGGTAAGGGGCGTTCTAAAGACGGCTTGTTAAGCTAACACTTTTAGACGGGAGGTTCAATGTCACTGTAGGTTGCTGTTACTATAATGCATAAAGGTGAGTCTAAACAGTAAGATATAAATAAATAATTAAATATTAGTGTGAGGAACTAAAGTCCCTTACGGTGGTTGTGGTTATAACTATAACTATCTATACTAGCCAGCCAGAGGTACCTTATACCTTACTTAATGGCCCGTTACTTAGTGAGGAACTGAGTAACTTACTGTTAAGCACCTCCTGCTTAGAGGTCTTACGGACGCTTAGTAGGTGAGCACCTTTGCTAAGACTGAGCAGCTGCTGGTTAGTTATAGGGGCTTTGGGTCTTTACACCCCTGGCCTAGTATGCAGTTCCGTGCATACAGTCTTTCTGCACTGTTCCTTGTGCGGGGGATTTGTCGGGCCGCTCCGGCCCAAGTGACGGCCTGCAGGGTCGTTACAGAAAGTTTGCCGTCTACCTGGGCGTCCACTTTCCCAAGGTTGCAGCCACGTATATCGGAGGGATGCTTGAATAGCACACGTAAGAGAATATGAAACGCCTCTGCCTGTGGTGACAAACGTAACAATGAGCAAGGCATAATGCATATTGGAATATCTAGATACCTTCCTCTCAGTTTCGCGGTAAGCGGAAAGGCGGTCCGCTAACCCAGTAGCGGAGATTCCCTAACAGGAATAGCGGCTTTTTCGCAGTGTTGGTTACATATACCAAACCCCAAACAGTAACTCCGCTTTATCCCGCTCAGCTCTCGTGGCCATGACACTTAGCACCGCCTCCCACAAGCTTAGGAGACCTGTGAACATCAAGAGTATAAGACTCAAGTTGATCGCAACTAAACGACTTGAACAGAGACTCTCAACTGCACAACTCCCACTTTCCCAGATCCTTTAAGCTCCAAACTAAAAAGCACTTCACCATGAGAAGAACCACACTCCGCATTCTCTAATCTGAAAGCACTGAGGTGCTTAACCCCACCGGATTAAACCCCAATGATCCCCCTCGCATTAACATTCCGAGCCCAGGCCAGGCCACAAACGTCGAAGGTATCTGTTTGAGCTGTACCAAGACGCCAAAAAGAGCAGAAACGTCCCCTTTTCCAACGAAGAGCTTAAGAAGTATACGGGAATAACCCTCGCCAAGATCATAGAGTGGGCCCGGGATCGGCCCGGTGTTACGGTGAACCCTCCTGCATAGACGAGAGGCCGAGACGTGGGGTCGGGTATTGCGCGTAGGATGCGCTAATGCTAAGGCTCAATCTCTCCGCACCAGGGCTGGACTGTGGTAGAACTTGGTGATAAGGTATACGTACCGTAACCTAACTAACACCTTAGACAGGCTTAAGGCCATTACCAGTATTGCAAATAGGCTGTGCTCTCTGTGGGATAGATCTTACCTCTTCAGATTACTCTAGAGCGATAATGCTTGTTGTCCTCCCCAGTAGTAAGACAGACCCCCCACCAACCGAACACCCCTGCATTCCGAACACCCTGTACTATCGTGACACTATTTACACCCACCAACTTCAAACATCTATATCTCCTCCGTTTCTGCTCGCAATTTAATACAGTCTTCTGTTTCCGATTCAGAAGAAGAAGTAGTTTCTGAGAATTTATCTAGGTCCCTCCTGGCCTCGGTTTGCGTCGCCCTGATCTCTGCAATGCCAGCGAACTTAATATTTGGATCCACCTTGACTTTCTTCCTCCGTGTAGCTACCTTAACCTTCAGGGCTTGCTTTAGGGACTTAATTTTACGGTAAGCGGCGGCTAGTTTATAATCACGCTTATCTTAGCCTTTTTGTACCTTTCACATAAACAGCCAGTCGTGTAAAGTGGGATAGATGGTCTTTAGGAATCGGTCCGCTTACTCCTTAAACTCCCTAGCCTTCTTAAGGGTACTCCAGGTTATTACGATACCCTTATTAAGTTTTAGAATTGGATTTTAGAAGCTTTAGGCCGTTAACGTTACAGGGGGGAGGGCTGTAAGTAGTGTAGAGTTAGAATTAGCCAGGCGTTATCTGCTTATTAAGGGCTTTGCTATATTTAGGGGCTATAACCCCGTAGCCTTTTAACTAGCCTTTATATTTAACTCTGTAAATACCCTCTCTTTAACTTAATAGTACGCCTAGACAAAGGTACGTTTTCCAGCTACAGAATCTTTGTAAAAGCTAGTATTAAAGACTTTATTAAGCTTAGATCGGTAGTAGCGTTTAAAGGGATTGAATACTGAGAGATTAAGCGGTTAGAGCACGTGGGAGGTATATGCAGGAAGAAAAAGAAGGTAGATATTATTGTCGAAGGCTAGGAATATAAACTCATCGGTCTAGTAGCTGCTATAGCCGTTAAGAATCAGGAGGTAGAGGTCGGCTGGATTCTCAGAAGTAGTTATCGGAATAAAGATATTCCAGAACTACTTAACTACAGTATTATCGTCAGTTTAGCTATTCTCAGCCAGTTTAAACTTCTTGTTAAATTATAGCACTTGGAATCACTGCGGCTACAGGGTATGTAGTATAGCTGTAGGGCACGCAAGCGTGCCCTGCAACGCACCCCTTGGAAGGTTGGCGGTTTCCACTGCCAGGGGCTGGAAAAGGGGGCTTCCAGAGTGTGACGACCCTGCAGGCCGTCGCCTGGGCCGGAGCGGCCCGACGAATCCCCCCTGCAGAAGGAACAGTGCAGGAGGATGGTGTACACCGTCCAAACGCACTGGGCCAGGGGTGCAAAGACCCAAAGCCCCTACGACCAGTAAGAAAGAGCTTAGTGGCCCACAGGGACCGACAACACCAAGCACCACTCAGGCGACTGCTTAGCCGCAACTGCGTGGTGCACCACCAAGCATAACGGATTAAGTAAGGTACGAAGTACCTCCTAGTTAGTTAGTATAGATAAGCTATAGTTGTGCCCACAACTACCGTGAGGGACTCTAGTTCCTCACGCTAGTATTTAATTGTTCATTTATATCCTACTGTTTAGACTTACCTCTGTGTATTATAGTGATAACGACTTAAAGTGACATTAAACCCCCGTCTAAGAGTGTTAACTTAATAAACTGTCTTCGGAACGCCCTTACCTGTTAGCGTCCTATTATACGTTCTATCTTAACCTGTACCAGTCCTTTTAAGGCCTGTGTTAGGTGTAGGTTATAATACGATATTAGTGTTACAGTTTTAAATGCTGTTTATTAAACTCCTAGACATTACCCCTCTCCCGTCACTAATATGTTAACCTTTAGAAAAGGTAAGGAGCTTAAGGAAGCGTGGGCTTAACCCTAGCTCCTTACTGTTAATAAATTAGCTGCACGCCTTAAAGAGTTAAACCTTAACTAGTAAGGACTAGTTAAAGAACTTAATAAAGCTTTCCCTGGAGATATTAAAAGCTGTATCAGTCTTATTAAGAAACTTTAAACTTTACTTAATATTGTTAAATTGAAGAATTACAACCTTAAGGACTTTTAGAAGAAGTGGGTAAAGCTCCCCTTACCCTTACACTTTAAAAGAGACTTTACATAATTAGAGTCCTAAATAGCCTAGCTCTAGAGTTACGTTACTTACTATAATAAGTAGTTCTTTAAAGAAGAAGGAAAAGTTAAGTTTACTAAAGCCCTATTAGATAGAGTAGCAGCTTATTAATATAAACCTTATATGAAAATAATTAATAACCTTTCTGTAAATAGAGCACGAAAGGAAGCCTTAGAGACTTAGGCCCTTTTTAACAATTTTGATATATTTGTTAACTAACTCTAGACAGAGTTTAAAGAACTAGACACCTTAAGGAAGGCTAAGTAATACCTTATAGTATTAAGACAGACGTCTTTAATCCTTAAGTTCTTTACACGCTTTAAGCTAGAAGTAGTAAAGATTAAGCTTAGTTAAAAGGCCTTAATAATGCTATTTTAAAGTGGTTTAAAGGAGTATGTTATTAAAGACCTTTACTGAGAAGACTGCTTAAACTGTCTTTAAAAGCTAATTAAGATAACTATTAAGGCTGACAATTAGTATTATAATCACTATCACTAGAAGAACTTTTAAAAGGAATAAACTCCCTATTAATTAAGTAAACTTAAAAAGGGAAACTAGTTAATTACGACAGGTTATTACCTTAATCTAATAGATATTAGTATAGTGAACTGATAAAACAGGCTTAACTGTAATAAACCGTAACGATAATAATAATAAAAGCCGTTTAAGGATATATCCTAAGTCTAATGCTTTAACTGTGGTAGGAAAGGTTATATAATATAGTAGTACCCTTTATTAAAGCAGGTTAAATAGAAACTAGTCCCAGATAGAGGGAAATATGTTAAATTTAACTTTAAAGATGTTTATATTAAGATAGTAAGTAACAAAGAAGACTGCACTTAAATGGACAAGTGTGACTTAGGAGACGAAAAAGAGGAAGAAGAACCTTAAGATATAATTTACTTAGTCTTTAAAGGCATTCTGGAAAAGTCAGCTACGGAGATATAAGTCGTTACAGATTAACTCTAAGGTGGAAACTTAAAATAGCTAGAAGTGTAGGTTACAGAAGACTAACTTTAAGAAGAGATGTTCTAATTAGTTATTACAGGTCTTAAAAACTTAACGTTATAAGCTTAAAAATTAAGGAAGTTTAAGAAGGACCTTAACTTAAGCCTTATTAAGATAATGGAAAGAGTTAAAGAACTAGCTCTCCAGACTACCTAAGTGGTAAAGTAAGCCTTAAAAAGTGAAAGAGAGTAGGTTAAGAGAGTTAAGTTAGAAAGATGGAAGTTCTTTTTAACTTTACCTTTTAAGACCTTTAAGTACTTTAAATATGCTAAGTAGATTAATACCCTTATATCTTTAGGAGAAGGATAGCTTAAATAGCTACCTTATATTAAGGTTAGTGTACCTTAGACTAATACTTTAAAAGTCCCTTAAGGAGGTAAAAAATAGGAACATTAATAGAGGGTTTAAAAGCTAAAGGAAAAACATTAGAAGCTAGTAAACAAAGTAGCGGACCTCTAAATTAAAGGCCTTACTGTAATGTCTGAAAAAAAAGTAGTGGAGATTAGGTTGTAACTTTAGAACAGGGTTTAGTTTACTAACTAATTTAAATACCAATTCGCTAAGGAGGACCACTTTATAGAAGAATAAGCTGGTTTACTACTATTAGAATTCTGGGAAGAAGTTTAAGAGAAGTAATATATATAGAAGTAAGTAGAAGAAGAAAAGAAATAAGATACCACTTCCCCTATTCTGTACCTAATAATTATAATATTAGTAGTTAATGTTAACTACCTTAATTACAGGAATATACTGTAAATTAACTATATATATAATAACTACACTCTTAACTAGCATAACGGGCTTAAGGCCTTGTATAATTACTTTCTTAACATATAAAGGCGAGATAACGCTATTATAAGGGTAAAAATAGAGGTGTTATATTATTAAGTCTCTTATACCTTAACTAAAGGGTCTAATGATAATAATAAATGGAAAGTTACTATAGTTAATTCAATCCTTACTGCTTATTAGTAAGGAGGTTTACTTAGTAGCTGCTTAGTTATAACGTATTTAGTTTACTAAAAGGAGAAAGCTAGAGAATGGCAGAAATAAGTAGATTATAGATAGATTTAGGAGTAAGAGGACATTATTATAATCTAGTCTTATAAAGTGTATTATCAACTTGTTAAGGATTTCTGGAATATTAAACTATTTAAAGTCAACTGGACATTAAAGTGTGAAAACCTGAAACGGGTTAATTATTAAGTTTACTAAAGTTACCTGTTTTTTTAAAAGGAATTAGGAAAAGGTTATAAGCCTTTTAAAAAGGTTAGAAACTAGTAGTTTATTAGTTAGTAAAAACTTTAAGAAGAAGGAGAGATATTTAAAGGTTAGGCTGGATAAGACCTTAAGGATAAATGATTATTATAACTTAAATGTTAAAAAAGTATAAGTATTACTTTATTAGTGTTAACTTAATAGACAGAAGAGGGAGGCCGTTTAAGGTAAGAGTAATGATTAATAATGGGAGTACTTCTAACTTAATATACCTTTTATTAGTTAACTAAAGGAAACTCTTTAATAGAGAGTATAAAAAGGCTATTCCCATTTAAAATAGAGAAGGAAGCTTATATTAATATAATAATAGTAAAGTTACTTATTACTTACTACTTTTAATTAAAGTAGATGGGGATGAATAATAAGTGGATTTTAACATTACGTTAATAATAGGGTATAATATAATCTTAAGTTTACTTTAGCTAGAAAAGTATAACCCTATAATTAATTAAAGGAGTAGCTACCTTACATTTAGTAAGTCCCTTAATAGTAATTACCGTTTAAAGGAAGTTAAAAAGGTACCGAACTGCTTTAAAGATGTATAAAACACTTAAAGGTACGTTAAACCTTTAAAACTAAGTACGGTTTAAGTTAAGTTTATTAAAACAGTTAAAGGATTAGAGAGTCTACTACACTGCTTAAATGACGATTTAAAAGGTAGAAAGAAGTAAGAAGCTGATCTACAGATAAGTGAAGAAGTTAACTTATCTATAGTACTTGTGGAATATAAGAAGTTTACTTTATTTTAAAAAAAGATATTGTAATTACTAGACTATACCATTAGTCTCAGTGACGCGGTCTTCACCACCCGATTCGGCGGCATCTGCCGCCAAATTAGGCGGCTTCGACCGCTTACATGCCCCACCACCCTTCTTTCACTTACAGTAGTGGTGTAAACGTAACGTATGCAGTTCTCCACTGATCGTCGCACTGTTTCCCGCTCCTGTAAGTCACTAAATGACTTATAAGAGAGACCTTAGTCAAGTCTTGGGATGTAACGTTATTACTCTTATAGTATAGGCACCGGATGTTTTACTCTAGAATTTGCCACTTCCCCACCTCCCGACCTCCTACTTAACTGTCTTCCCCATGAGAATTCTTCTCTAAGTGCCTTAATATTTTCTACCTATATTCTATACTGTTATTACATCTATTACCTTACACCTTATCGCTCTCTTTTTTCACTTTATAGAAGTAATGTCAGACTTCTCTGTTTACCCAGATATTATAATAACCCTACATAATACCGTGTAAAGGTGCCACAAATCTGATATTGCTTACAGGGAAAAATAAGCCAGAAGACTTAGTTTATATAGGTACTAGAGGCTGCGGAAGAGACTTAATAAAACCAAGTTTCTCCCCCCATTTAATGCTGACACTACACGCTTTAATATATACTATATAAAAAAGAAATTTACTAGGTTAAAGGTTATCCTAATTACAGTTGTAAAAAATATATAACTAACAGCTTAACTTAGGTTCTGCCATGAGAAAAAGTATAGAGTTTCGGAGAAAGTAATTAAGTTAAAATACTGCGATAAGGGCTTAATTATGACATTTTTATACTGGATCTGCGAAACTTATTTTCAGTTAAGGTGGAAGAAATTGAAGAAAAAGTCTTTTAATTAGTATTAGCGTGACTTTAAGATGCTTTACCGCCGATTTAATAAAGGTAAGATTGTAAATGTTAATAATTATAAGGAGATTGTTAAAGTAAGTTATTTATTTTATCTATTTTATCTACTTTACTTAACAGGTTATTTATTAACCACGTTAGTATATTAACAGTCCTTTAAAAGAGGAGTTTAACTTAAACCCGCTCCTAAGCCTTAAGCCTGTATTAGGTATAGATAATCTTTTACTTAACCTTACCTATTACTAATCTTAGGATAGATTTATTTTTCCCATAGAGGATGACTGACTTAACTAGGCGATTATAATGCTTTTTTAAGTATATACTGCCTGCCGGCTAACAGAGTTTATTAATAAAAGAAAGGTTAAAGGAGATAAAGATCCTTTATTAGCTAAATTAGGCGACTTTACTCCAGGAAGCTTTTCACCTATACCTAAGGACTTTAATAATTTAAAAAACGCTTATTAGGATTTTAAAAGTGACGACGATGAAAACTATAAAACAGATACTGTGTTTAATAGCTGTGATGAATATAATAGTGATATAACGGATAATACTAAGTTTAAGACTAAGCTAATTAATAGATCTAACATAAATTATAACATTATATTAAAATCGGCTAAAATCCTTAATATTAGTGGAACGGAAGCATGTATTAATCTATCATTACAGCTAATAATGCTATATTATAAAGATATAACACTTTAGATTATAAAGGATTTAAAACAGGGAGGTAGAGATGTCCTTATAATAGAGGTTTATTTCTAATATTATAAAAGAGCAGATAATAAATTAAAACTGTAAGATAAATTTTTAATATTTTTTAAGTTTAACTTACATTCTTAGCTAACTTAACTTTTTAGCACTGTTTTTTTATTTCGCAAGCACTCTCTTACTATACTTTGCCCTGTTAGCCATATTTTGGCATAAGCGATCCGCGACGACGCTGTCTATATTAGTGGCTATAATAAAGCTAAACCATTTTTTTCCACCTGTTTTAAAAAGGATGTAGTTAAGGTCTACTGGAAACAATTAATATTTAAAATACTAATATTCCACTAATTAGTATATACAGTAAATAAAGGGTAGGAGAAATCTAAAATAAAACTTATAAAGTACTTTACATACGTATTTTACCTTAACCGTATCAGTACTAGTCTTAAATCTAAAGAAAAATAGACATTGTATTACCTACACCGCGGTAACGTAAATACAATCTTAGGAAAGGTTCTAGATGTAGTTATTGACTAAGTTATACAGTATAACCTTATAATTAAGTGTTTAGCTAATACTTATCTTAATTATTAAGTTAGATATAATATTTAGGGCGCGTTCCTTAAGGAAGACCTGTCACCTGATGGTCTTAACTGAGCATTTACGTATATAAGTATTAAATACGACTTAGAAGTCCTAAAGGAGATCTTAAGAGTGGTTTTTAATAAACTTACCCTTAACTCCACTATTTTAAATCTTAAGGAAAGATTAAAATATATATTTATCTATATTTAACAGTAATACAGGCTTATTAAATTAGCTCTTAAATTAGTGTTGGATAAATACTGGTAACTTTAAAGAGATTTAAAGAGTGTGAAGGTAGGTTTTTAAAAAGATATAATAAAAGTCTATTAAGAGGCCTATTGTCGTTAAATTTATAATAAGGAGTTAGAAAGATAGCTGAATGGAATAACGTTAGTGAAGAAAGCTAAACCTGTAGTTTGATATAACTTAAAAGACTGGAATTTGTTACAGACAGTTCTGTTTAACTTTAATATAAATATAGGTTGGTAAGCCATTACTGATTAAAAAATTCAGGCTATTAATCTGATAGTAAGTCTCGCATCTTGATAAGAGACACGCCAGACGCATTTATTACCATCAGACGTGGGAGACTTACTGAAGATACCTGAACATCTGGAAGATTTTAAGAAGTTTAAAAAGATTCCTTTGATTCTTAAAAGGAAGTAATATATTTTCTGTATAAGAGATGACTTGTTACTTATTTAAGATCGTATGTAATCTTTTAGCTGTGTCTCTTACATGATAGACCATATTAAAAAGGTCCACTTAAGATATATACTAACAGGTGTAAGGCTTATATATCACCACCCTAACTGTAAGTATTTAAGAGATTTCTTAAAGGATTTAGACCACTTTAAAAACCACGTTTAGAAGGTATATAGGGTATGACTCTGAGGTTAAACCATTACAGTTAATTTTTATAAGTAGTTTTTATGTTAGAGAGGAGGCCTCCCTGGGTATGGAACTGACTAGATGCCTGGTGCTAGTAAGGGTGATTATGCGCTGAGTTAAAGTTATGAAAAATTAGCTCTGGAGTAAAGTTAAAGAGATAAAATATGTAAATACGTATATTATTTTCTTTAATTCTCAGGTGGGGGCCACCCACTGCTTTAAAGGTTATATAAGAACTTCTATTAATAATAGAAGAATAACACATAATATAATAAGTTTACATATGTGTTAATTTAGATTTCCATACATTTAATAATTAAAACTATATTTATCTTACGATAATTAAGCGATTACTAATAAAATACTCTTATAGTTCACTTATAATCAGGTAGAGACATATTATAAGGTTAGGACGATTAAAGACGGTAGGGGTAAGATGTTTAAATAAAGATTAGTATAACTTTTAAAGGTAGTATACTGTTATGCAGATCGTAGACCTAGAGGTTCTGAATAATAAGTTTTAATAAGTGTAGTGGTTAACAATTTAGTATTAGTGTGAGAAATTAAAAAGGTCCTTCACTAATTGTAGACACGATGATAGTATTTATAGTACTAGGTTACGGATTACTGTGATTACTTTATATGCACGTATGGTGTGTATAGTGACTCCTATTATCCCAGACGCGGGTCCTTTTAGAAACACTGCATTTTGAAAAACTGTAAGTTGCAACTGGTTTATCGCATTGCTCTTGTTATATTCAGCTCTCTGACTTCGCTAGAGAAGCCTAATTATAGTACAGAGCCAGCTAAACTGATTACGTCAGTTCAGCTCCCTTAAGCTCCATTTAGCTCGGCTAGGGCCATACCAGCCCCTATTACGACCCCTTAGCTTGTTATAAATATAAGTCTTAATAATACTAATTAGGCTTCCATTCCTTTATAGTAGCATATTAAAAGCTAGTTTGCATTATTTTCTCTCTTTATATTCCCTTATACAGTGACCCTCAAAAAGTCTGTGTGCACAGGCCACTTTCGCTACCCCGCTATAATGTCCGCTAAAACCCCCTGAAGCGAAATCTTTCAGCTATACCGATCTTCAAACCGTTACCTCATCCCTAAG
>Ga0247758_1000679_pt1 | contig 29648 bp, 26 predicted proteins | sample UWRJL156409C4_FD_180950 | JGI IMG/M metagenome (GOLD analysis project Ga0247758, IMG submission 180950) | Plant litter microbial communities from Arlington Agricultural Research Station in Wisconsin, United States - UWRJ-L156-409C-4 | ecosystem: Environmental > Terrestrial > Plant litter >... | reverse complement strand
CTAGGTCGAGTTGAATTTCCTTATCATTTTTGACTGAATTTCCCATAGTAATTTTTTTTTTTGGACCACCCTTACAACAAATTGTCCTCCGGACAGGATTATAACTATTATACCTTTAGCTAATTAATCTATAATAGTTAGTATTAAGGTTAGAGAGTTATCCTGATAGTTAGAAATTTAAGTTTTAATAAATACTAACTATAAGGTAGCCTCTTAAGGGTTATGTGGCGTTTGGGAGACCTAAGGTAATATTGTGGTTAGGCTTAAGGTTGGGGGTGTTAGGGTTTGAATGCGTACATCCAGCTTTAATATCACCCTTGCTGTGGGTTTACGTTCCCTCTGGGAGAAGGCTAACCGCTGCGGAGAAGGCAAACCGCACCAGCCCAAAAATTGAGACCTCTGATTGGCCAGATCGGCCTTACAGCGGCGCTGTAACCGCAAAAGGGGGGGCCATTCGCGTATCTGCGAATGGCTTCATTTTTCACATCGCGCGAAGAAAGCAAAGCGAAACGATCACGGACTGAATTGAGGACCTGGAGCAAATTGGAAATCATAAGTGCAAGAGCGATCACTTGACCGCTTGACTATTAGTCAATTGAAATTCGAATCCGGGCTCTGTTCTTGCGGTTGATATAAGGGGGGGCGGTTTCGAGGAAGGAACAGAGGCCTCTTTTAGCTGCGGCCAATTATAGGCCTCTATTCCAGTACCCCCTGTGGGTTAGCCTTCTCACGAGCGGTTTGGCTTCTCAGCGCTGTTAGCCTTTCCCAGGTAAGATGGCTTACACCGCAAGGGTAGGCTTCTCCCCCTATGCATTTTCCCGCTATGGTAATATTGATAGATCTACTCCCATCGCCCGATTGGTGAGCCGTATGCCACATTCTTAACTTTCCGGATTCGGCTTCCTTCTGCTTGATGGGTTCTCATTGGAACGGACTGATGGCAGTCGTGATGATCGTTAGGGGCGACCTTTGTCGAGGCAACAAGTTGACTCCAACAGTTATACGTTTCAGGAAACTTCTTCTTCTAGTCCCGTAACTTCAAACCATCAAACCTCCGTGCATCCCATTCGATAGGAAACAGCAATTTGGTCTCTCTCAATCCTTCCACTTTGAAACTTGCCAGATTCAGCCACTTCACCTCATTCAGCCCCCTGCGCTTTTCGCCCCCATCCAACTCATCAGCCTCAGCTTCACTATCACTCTCACACTCCGCGTCCACATCATCGCTATCGTCAACACCCCCAGCTGCTTCACTTGTTTCTCGGCCCCCAAAGTCAGCTGGGCTAACGGGCACGTCTTGGAGGAACTCGAACTGCTCGTTGAGTTGCTTAAGCATTTCTTGCTCATAGATTTATGCAATTCGCGGACGCGCGCTTATTCGTCGTCGGAGGTGGGGCCTCCTTGTAGTAATAGTTAGGCGTAGGTAGTGCACTACCCATTTTCAGTTTCAAGGGGAGGTGATGCTCAGGACGCCGAGGCAAGGAACTGCAACATATCATGTCTTATTAGACAGAAGACACATTCCAGGCTTTGTATCAAGGTAAAATACATGTGTTCACGTCTTCACACTGCTAGATGAGCTACAGACCAACCTGCATTCCCTCAGGCTGTTCACTGGATTGAAACTTCGAGATCAATCCACCTCCTCACCATCAAGCTCAGCCACAAGCTCCTCTTGGGCCCCCGACGCAGCAATCCCTCTATTCCCCCTACCCCCACTCTCGTGGCAAAAGGGCCTCAAACTTCTCGAGGAGACCCAAATGTCACGGGGCTAAGGCCCCAAAGTGGGTCTGGGCTGAGAGCCCAGACCACCGCCCCCATGGAGGCGGGCCTCCGCCTACATAGCTGCGCTCCGCGCAGCTGCTGTATCTACTCTTGATCTTCTTTATAGAAACCATAATCGATTCAGTCACCAAGTAACGGCATCCACCTTACTTAGCCCCTCACACAAATCATCCTTGAATATCTCGTGCATCTCGATATGCGCCGTGTGGGTTAACCCTTTCGCTGCTCTGCCCTTTGAGGTTGGCTGCTGGAGTCTGGGGCTCGTTTCAAGGAATCTCCAAGCAAATACATGCACTCAGGTTTTTGGTTTCGTCGCCTTTTCCGCCCTCCTCGCTTACGACAGCCTAGGAAATGATTGAGGTGAAGTAACTATGTAATCAAAAAGGGGCGGGCCATAAGTGCTGCGAATCAACAGGTTGCCAAGGGTAAATTTGGGCTTTCGTTGGCCCTTTGAACCGAAAAATTTCAAAACCCCTATCCAAAAGACTGGCCACTCACGGTATCAACTACGAGAGCCGCGACATCCTGCGCTCATATACCTCCAGCAGCTCAGCAACATCATGATGCCCCTCGCTGACGGCAGCTTGTCGCGGGGTCATGCCCTGGCACGACTGAATAATCCCGCCATCCACCCGCATAGCGAGCAGTCGGCAGACCTTGTGGTAACCATAGAACGCTGCGTTCCACAGGGGCGTACGTCTAGAATTGTCAACAAGTCCCGCGTCGATGTGAGGGTTTTGAAGTAGAGATTCGACAATGGTTTCTTTGACCTCGTCATCATAGTCGGATTCGACAGCCGCGTTCAGGGCTGTGTCTCCGTCGTTGTCCCTTTCGTTGATCAATGTGCTAACCTTTAGTGTAAGATCCCGGACTGCTGAAGTTCGGCCGCACATCGCTGCTAGGTGCAGCGCCGACTGTTGCTCCTTGTTTCTTGCCTTGAGATCAACCGCCAGATGCTGGAGAATGATCTTGTACGTGCTCTCGGTACCGTCAAGTCTAAGGGCTGTCATAAGTGGCGTGTTGCCTACTGAGTTGATGCAGTTGACGTTGATCTTTGGCTGGCCGAGAAGCAGTGACACAACATCGACATGGCCCTTGCGGGCGGCGTAATGCAACGCGCTGTAACCCACAGAGTTCTGGGCGTTTAACTCGACGCGCTGAGCCAAGAGGATTTTGCAAACTTGCAGGTTTCCCGAGGCTGCTGCGTAATGGAGAGCGGTGTTCCCCGCCTTGGTGCTTTTATCTGCGCTTAGTCCCCGTCGAAGTAAGGCCTCAGCAACATCCGCGTGGCCCATTTGTACTGCTATGTGAAGCACTGTTCGGCCACGTATATCGACTGGGTGAGTGTGGGGAACAAACGAGCTAATCTTCTTGATTAGTTTCTGACGAGCATCACGGGTGACACACCCTATTCCTGGGAAGTCGTGTTCGAGATGCTCTAGGATGAAGTGGAGAACTGAAGTGCCGAGGCAGTCCTGGGTCTTCCAGTACTTCTCCATATCGATCAACCTCATCCAGTGGTATGAGTCGAATATAATAGGCCGATGACTCGGGGGAAAAGCCGAGAGGGCTTTCCGGTTGAGCTGGGCTTCTAACCCGAGGAAAGTAGGTTTGAATTTATCCTGCAGTAAAATAGAATGCTTGACCAAGTCCAATATGTGGACGGGGCTTGTTTGGCCGAGAGATGACAGACTTTCGAAGATTTCATCGTGCCGCAATACAGATATGCCCGCATCCCAGGACTCGACACTGGTTACCAGCTGGATAACCTGGTCGCTGAGTTCACGAAATTCGTTCTCTTGGATGGCCAGCGGGCGTGCAGCGCAGATTATCGTTTGATCAGACGGGAAATTTGGGACCTTGGTGGCGTCATAAAGAAGAGTCTCTAGGGTGAGTTTCTCCAACGAGGAGTGAAGCATCTGGATTCGACTCTTAAGGGCGCTGATGATACTGCGACCAATATCCTCGACAGCACCCATGAAGCAGTCAAGATGCTTTTCTTTGAAAAGAATCAAGAAAACATCTTCATGCTGCCTATCCCACAGTTTGAGCCTGAGTTTGGCACGCTTCAGAATCCTGAAGGCACAGACAGCGTTGGTGCTTTGAAATGGTCAGCGGAGCTTCAGTGAGCACAAGAATGACAACGCGGTGCAAACTTACAGATCAATTAGTGTCCATGAAGATGTGGGATCTTCGGATGGAACACTACCAAATGCATGCTCAAACCGCGTGTCGGCCAATAGTGACGCGGAGCTGGAGCTGGGCGCTGGACTACCTGTAGCCTCCGAGTCCATAGGGGACTCTGCCACACGGGCGGTCGGGACTACCTTCTTACGTGCGCGCCGGGCTCGTTCTTTTCGTTGGTTTGGGGAACTGGTTAGAAGGCTCCGTCAACATACGCACACAGACGAGGGAGAGAAGAGAAGATTAATTTTAACGCACCATTCCCAACCATTTGATTCGCAGCGATGACACTTTTGTGGCCATTGGCGACTCGGGGGCTCGCACTTCACGATGGGGCATTGTCAGTGGGCAAAGGGGTGCTGCACATCGGTGGTTGCCTGTCCGCGCACCTTCTGCTTGCGTCTGCGACAGTTATCGCATTTCAGCATGCTGTGTCGCACCGGCCGGGATTGGCTGCCTGGGGTATCCATGGCCGATCTCCGTCCAAATTCTGAAAGTAGAGAATGGGAACAAAGCGCGACGAAGAGAGGGCAGTGGATGGGGATTGAGCTCTGGTTCGGAATCTATGGCAAAAGGGGTGAGCTGAGAGTTGGCAATTTAGGTCTCGGGGCGACATTGCGATATGCGATACGCGATATGCGATATGCGATATGCGATATGCGAGGGGCCTAATCGGCTTGCGCGGGGACCTGCCATCTATTCTTTCAGGGCCAATGGCCCATCGTCGCCCATCCAACTATATCGCGCTTTGGATCTGACAGCCCCCCCTCGTTGGTGTCGGGACTGCAACGGCCAGGGATTGCACTTTTTTCGCACCAAGGGGACCAAAGCAGTGGCGGTGTCGGAATTTGTAATGATCGGTGCAAAAGTGTCCACTCAATGGGCTGCAGAGTGTAATGGAACGTATATATGATATTGCCCATGCACAACACAATGTCGTAGAGCCTCCCCTGATGGTCAGGTTTTTGAAGCTCCTACCTCATCGCCTGGTAGTATTCCATCAGTTCAGCTATGCGTTCCCCGATGTCCTCCCAGGTTCGAGACGAGTCCGATGGCGAGCCACCGACGGTGGCCGAGCCTGCAGCACCCACCACCACCTCACTATCATCACCCGAGTCCAACGCGGCCCAGACGTTGACGTTTGGGATAATCGCCACCTTTCTCGCTATGCTTGCGCTATATCTATCCTATCGCCAGCTACAAGCTATACGTCGTCGCCGAAAACCTCCTTCCCAATGCAGCGGCCATGACGATGACGTCTCGGAGCTGCCACTCAGGGACCATATACCAAGGCCCAAATGGACAGACCCTGAACGACCTCTCCTTACAGCTCGTGTCTTTACGTTCCAGCAGTATGTTGCTTTGTATCCTTCCCCACCACCTACCTCAGAATCTGCCTTTCCATCGGGTCGTCGCACCGTCACTGACTTTGATTTTCACAGTATCACCATTGACCCTTGGAGCCTCCCAACCTACGACAGACGGCCAACACCCTGGAAAGTCTTATAACATCGACTGTTGACATATACCATGCAACGCCGAGGGTGATCATTGCGGACGTGCACTTTCGATTGATAGCAAGAAAAGAGATGGATAGACCATAACGCAAACGAGATATAGAGCATGGGGGATTAACAACAAGCAAGCAATCTCACTTTCGGACACGCATTCTCGCCGCAGCCGCTACTTCAGTCGATTATGTACACTTAAACGTTCTCCGTCTTTAACTGCAGGCCTTCTTCCTACAGTCCGTCCTGCAAACGGTACTTGGCTATTGTGCGAAGGAAGTATTCTGGGCGAATTTCGCCTGGGGGAGGGTTATGGCTCGAATGGGCATTTTGGCTCGCAGTGCAGAGCGTAATCTTTCTCATGTCAGACGGTTATCCACCTTCTCTAGGACGCGATTCTGAGACTTGTTTACAAAGTTATGCCTGCCGATATAGTCATCCATCTCACCACTTAGACAGGAGAGCATAGCTTCATGGTAGGAAGAGCCTATCCTGTGGCTGAGGCAATCCCCGCCTCGGCTATGAAGGAGCCCTGGATCTGGGTCGCGGATAGGCCATCCTTGGGTACCTTGCCCCCTTCTTTCTTTGTTTTTGGTATTACTAGGCAGTAACATTAGTGACCGACATTCAGAGCGGGTAGCGACTCCCTTCCATGACTTTCTCCTTTGGCAATCCCGAGTCATAGCGCTAAACCGTGATGATCCATGCCGTACTATCCGGTCATCATTGCTGTGAAAGAAGTGTCTGCAATGATAGGTTGTTTGAGAAAAATGGACAATTCAACCTAGGCGCAACGGGATCAGAGCCAGTATTAACATCGCAGGTTATTTTCTTTATCGTTTGAGTGAGAAAGCGCTGCTAGGTGGTGGAGGTAGTGGTGGTTGTGGTGCTGGTGCTGGTGGTGGTGATATGCGAGGACCCAAAACTGGGTCTTTGCAACTCCACGGCCATTTTAGACCGTGGCAACTACACCTAGCCAAGGCAGCCCAGAACAGTGGCCCCCCCTTCATTCTGGCTCAGTCTGGCTCAGCCTAAGGCGGCAACTGCTCAGTTCTGAAGAAGGAAAGGGAAATTCGTGGGGTCGATTTTAAGGTAGTGAAAAAGCTGTTTTGTGCGACGAATCTGGGCACACAAAATCTCCTTTTTCGTATCCTGCCCACGTGACGTTGCCCACCCCGGCTCAGGGCCGGCTCAGAATTGGCTCAGGATTTGCTCAGTCTTGCTCACCCTTAGAGCCATTTTTGGAAGGCTGCGCCGCAGCATCCACAACCACTTCAACTCTAGCCGAGCGAGCCCAGAATTGGTCCCATACATAAAAATGGCTACGTTGGTCCCCGTCTTTAGAAAGCGAATGGTTCCGCCTTCACTTAGCTTTTACCTCGACATCTCGCACCTACAGCTAACTGCATATACTCTTTTGGTATTCTAACGTGCGTGATAAGCGAGCCGACCACTTTTCCACAACCCTAACACGACTATCCTCAACTATACAACGACAACATTAGGAAATAACAATAACTGAATCGGAAACAGATAAATCAGACGATTCTGTAGCTTCCTTACACGTGCGTGCATTATGTCCAGGCTTACCACACACGCCACAGCACCGAAGCTTCGGACGAGACCCCCTTGCACTACTAACATTTTGTCGTGTTTCCTGAGCCAACTGCTCACCTCCGGCCTTTTTATAACGACCTATGCAACCCGAACCCTGAAGACAGAGTCCCTGACTATAGTTAACACAAGAGAGGTGCGTACACAACAAGAGGTTAAATGCAATGGATGCAACGAACTGTGATAAGGGTCACAGAGATCGTGAGTAGTCAAGAGATACTCCAAAGAAGTGTTATTATCGTTACTGCCGTAACAAAGAAAACTATCTGAGTGCCGTCCGGCAGTCCTATATAGAGAGGTGTCGAGATGTGCTTTGCCACAAAGCATTTCCCCATGCATAAAGCATTTTATGATTGGTTGCTTCCTGGGATCCCCATTCGGTAGATGCCTCAGGTTAGAGTAGCTCTCTTATATCATGTGAGATGGTCCTGTAATGGGCTAAGGTAGTGTTTTTACAACTAGCTAGGCCTTCACTACGAAGACGCAAAACATAAGGAGAAAAGAAGAGAAAAAGACCTAATGGGCGAAGCCCATCCTATATACAAAGTGGTCTTAGTCTGACCAGAGGGATGTGGAAGGTTCTGGCGACGTCGGTGCGTCGTCGGCATCAGTTAAGTGGGAATAGCTTTATCAGGAGTTACTAAGGCCATTATAGGTCGCAGCCCGTTACAGGTCCTTTTCTTAAGTCGTGACATATGTACTATCTCTAATTTTAAGCTAAGTTACTATGCACTATCCCTAATTTCAAGCTGGGATATTATGTACCATCTTAAATTCCAGGCTAGGACATTATATACTATCCCAAAAATCGAGCTAGGATATTTTATATTATTCTAGTGCATATACTAGTATATTTTAGGCTAAAATTCGGGACTGTGGCCTAGGATTTAAGCCTATTAGGGTAATGTGTCACGAACTAGAATAACCTATGGCCAGCCATAGTGGGGCTGGGAATGAAAAGATACACAATGTAATAGGCTGTGCCCGTAAAGGCGTCAGTAACCCTCAGCCGTATATGGGACCCCTAGTTAAGGCTATTCCCAGATTGACGTCTTAGCAGAGCACGCACTACTATAACACATCCAGAACCTTCTCTTTCCTTCTAGTTACAGAACCACAGTCATGTATATTAGGAAGCATACCCTTTAGACATTCGTTCACTTCTTCTTTCTCTCCTCACTTAAGGATTCTTATAGCAGAGGTAGCACTAATTACAACACATTACTGCAACCCATCACATACGACAGCCAATTGCTAAGCTTACTAATGAGAAGAGGACCGAAGACCGATAGACCGAACATTTTAAAATCGGTCTCCCAGGGCATCGGTCTTTATAATAAGCTAGTTAAGAAAGGACCGAGGGACTAAGCAGATAGACAGAATAATATCAGTCCATTGGGAACACTTAGATAAATACGCCAGACTAGCCTAACACTTAGACAGTTTCCTTTATTATGGTAGTAACGATAATAACACTGCTTTAGAGTATCTCTTAACTACTTACAATCTCTATAACCAACATTACCCTTCGTTACATCCATTACACTTTCCCCCTTATTATGTACGAACCTCTCCTATGCTAATCACGGTCCAGAACTCTATCCTTAGGATTCAGGTAATATAAGTCGTTACACTTACCCCATTAATGCCGAGTTACTGGTAGCTGGGCCTTTCACCTTTCCTTAGGTACCCTCGTTGAATTTAATCCCGTAGTAGTAAAGAGTAAAATGCCAATAGAGATACATCGGCAGAAGAACTTCATTAAAATCTTAAAGTATGCTAAAGTGGTAATAAGTTAAGACGTACTAATTCATTATCCCTAATAAGCTACATATACTTAAGTGTAAGGATCTATTCGCCGAATCGATTAAGAATACCCTCCTTCCAAGTTTCGTAATTAGGGGGGTTTTCCATATTAAAGCTACCCTTAAATAGTCTTTTATATAAACCGCAGTGTAGATTACCCCCCTTACGTAAATATAGTAATCTTTTAACTGCAGCCGACTTTACTTTTTTATTAACCTGAAGATTCCATTTTTTCACTCCCGGCTGCTTAATGACTTTAGATCCGCTATCGACACGGGAGTTACAGTCGAGATCCTGCTAGATATTTCTAATCTTTACCTGGAGCTTCTTCTTTAGCTTCTCCTAAATGGACTTTCCGTGCTTTATAAGTAACCTCTCAAGCTCTTACTTAGGTATAAGAATCTCGTCGTCCGACTCGTCTAGGCCAGTTGGAGCTGGATTGCCCGGGATACAGTCCCTTATTTTCTTGTAATGCTCCCGGTGCGTAGGCTTAGCCCTTATAAACGCTTAAGATATCTGCTTAACTACGGATTACTTATGTAATTTAATCTTTATAATATATTAGCTAAAGTAGTTAAATATCGAATTTAATAGAGTATTAAAGAGGAAGAAAGTAAGTTAATGTTTTTAATCTACTTACTATAAGCTAGACATTTACACCTATAACAGTAGTAACTATAACTGTAAACCCTGCTATTATTAATGGCGACTAAGCTGTAATAGCTGCTAGCACTGCATTTACTACTACCTCGGTCGCTTTCTCGACTATAACTTCCACCGCCTTAGCCGCCACCTTAATAGCTATATTAACCATGAGCTTAACTACTGCTGCTATCACCGTAGCTATAGCTTTTATAGCTGCGGCTAAAGTCGCAGCAGTAGCGGTGGTAGCGGAAGCCTTTCACTAAGTAATAACCTTCTATATCACTACTCTAACACCTGTAATACCAGCTAAAACCGGAAGGGCTAATATAACTATAGTAAAAGCCCTAGCTTTAAGTATTATTCCCCCGAGCGGAACGGTGACAGCTGCCATGTTTAATATTTGGGCGAGAAGTTTAAAATCTAAAAAGAAATAGGAAAAAAGGTCTTAACCAGATGTAATTACACCTTTAATTACCTGGGGTTATTTAGTATAAGCGAGCAGGTAATGGGTTAATAGAGTAAGGTATTAGACGGGAAAGAACTTAAGTTATCGAACTTTAATTAATTGGAAGGGCTTTACCTTTTAGACTTGAGGGAAGGAGAGCGCGCGACTATTAGGCAGTAATTCATGGCTGGTAACAAATAGAGGCAAACTTAATAATTGGCTTAGTGATGTGGCGGCTTGGCCAACCGCCATCGAAAGTCCTGTAACGTTAGTAGTATGAACAAATAAGAGATACGATAGAAAATGCAGGCGTGGTTAGAAACAGTAAAGTTTAAGCAAATAATATTAGGTTCTCCCATTTAGGAAGTCGACAGGCAGATTCAGGGGATATTTGTTAGCCAATAGGCCTCAGGTGTCCTATCGTAATCGGCGGCCCCGGCGGGCCACTAAGGGTATGGAGTGTTACAGCCCAGGTTATAACCTCAAGGAAGGAGTACGGACCAGCTATACGGATTAGAATAACCAATCACCAAGGAGACCTGCAAGGGTTCCTAACAACCGCTCAGGAGAGACCTAGCGACCTAGAGCGCAGAGCTCGGGTCCATGGGTCCCGGAGCCTATACACCTCTGTGTCCCAACCTATAAGAAGGACTATCTCACGTGATACGAGAGAGCCGCTCTAACTTGAGGCATCCACCAAATGGGGATCCCGGGGAGCAGCTAATTAGGAATGTCCTAGGTTAAAGTGGTCCCGAGTTCGGGACAGTTAAGGTTCGGGACATAATATGAACCAGTAAACGCCAGAACCGAAGGAATGTGTCCCGAAGGTCGAGACACAATATCTCGGGACACCTTAGATATATAGCACCGCCAGACGGCACTCAGATAGTTTCCTTTGTTACGATAGTAACGATAATAATACTGCTTTGGAGTATCCTTTGACTACTTACGATCTCTGTGGCCATTATCACGCTTCGTTGTACCCACTGCATTCAACCTCTTGTTGTGTACGCACCTCTCACGTGTCAGCCATAGTCAGGAACTCTGTCTTCAGGGTTCGGGTTGCATAGGTCGTCACACAGAGCTTAATATGGGAGCTCGCTCGAATGATTAATCTTGGGCAAGAAACTGGATTTGCTAGTGTGTTGTACTAGCCTCTGATTATGTCCGAACACAATGTCTTTCTGTAAAGAATCTCCGGCGATATTTTTAAATTGTCAGGGTTAGTATAAGGCTCGTGTAGAAATCTCTAGCACCGTAAACCGTCATCCGCAGAAATAATACTAGATTGTCAACGTCGTTTGTCTCCCTTCCCTTTTTAGTCATAACTACCCCAACTAAAACGTCCCCGCCGCCCCGAATCACGACTACCGTAGCCTCCCTAAGGTCCTTGGTGGAACTGGATGAGTTTCATGGTACACGGACCCGTAGAAAATAGCGGAGACCGTCCCCATAGTAGTTAGGTAAGGATCTTCAAAGTAGACTGGCTCTAGTTCCCACCCACACACAAGAGGGATCCCAATGGTTTGGTGAAGTACCCAACGAGGGCGTGGGCGTAGGGCGCCAATGTGGTGAAGGTGTTCCTCATTCTCTGGAGCGCACAAGTAAGCGAAAGGCAAGCCGCTCTCTCCCAACTGTCCATCAATACGGAATGGCCCCATCTCATCCGGAAATCTGAGTGACTCGGTGATCGCAAGCTGGCTGATGGTCGGAATTAAAATGTGGATGACCGGCTCGGGTCCAAGACGAGGTCGGGCGCTCTCCACGATGAACGCTACTAGTTCGTCTAGGTCATGTCTTCGGCCTAGATAGTGATCTCCGAGGGGTTCTACTCGGTTTATATCGTCGAATTTTGCATACCATGTTGTGCTCGGGTTGAAGATAAAGAAGTAGTGGGGTATCTGATCGCTATGATGTTGCTCGATCATACTCCGAACGTAAGAATGGATGTGGGTGGGGAACTTGTCGCCGCGAGAATTCTCCGAGTAGACGTTATCTGATATCCGGTCAAGGCTGTTGGCCATTCTCTCCGCCTGGTCGGCCAGCCTCTTGATGTGAGCCACGGCGGCAGTGCTGGTGAGCAAGGCGCCGACATCCATGAGTTGGCCGAAGACGCTCGGCTTGGTGAACGATACCAGATCGTTGGCAATCGACCGCAACTCCTTCCTCAAACCGCGTATCTCGGTCGAAATGGTTGCCAGTTCATCCTTAGGGACTGACTGCAGCGCCTCCTTCACAATGCCCATCTGAGCTTTTGCAAGAGTTGACAGCCCTTCCTCTAATACTTTTGTTTGACTTGATGTAGCTGTCGCGTGCTGAAGCGTCGCCGCGATCTGCTTTGCTGCATTCTCTGACTGTTGCGTGGCGAGATCGACGATGATCTTACGTGTTGCAACGAGCTCCTGGTTTGTCTTATTTGGGACGACCCGGTCAACTATATTGAGTGCGGTGTTCGTGAGGCCGGCAGTCGTGTTGATGGCCCTCTCTAACTTGTCCCAGGCGTTACCGTCCGGAAGAATTCGCTGCGTCAGGTCCATGATGTCGTCCTGAGGACTCATGATGACGGGTTGATATGGTCCACGATGCAGAAAAGTTCCTGTATAATCAGAAAATCAGAAAACAAGTCGGCTTAGCGACAGAATATACAGTACATCGGTCTTAGGTGCGGAATGGGAATGCTCGCAAATGTAAATACTACGTTGCATCAAATCGGTAGGATACCCGCGTGGCTTTAATATTCAGTAAAATCGATAACATGAATCGACTAGAAATAAGGCATGAGGCCGCCTGTCTTGTTGGGTAGCAACACTGCCCGGCCGGTTGGAGGGGTCGCTGGTCTAACCAACGGCCTACGATGCGGCCGACATCGTGCATCCAAACGGATAGATTGGCCATCGCCGCATCTTCAAGCTTTGTTAGTTCGTCGAATTTGAATTACTGGTCGCGGCTTCTCCCAATGTGAGCCACCCGGCTGAGTCGACCCAACTGCGGTGCAGAACGAGGCTTTCTCAGCATTCATTCATCAAGCACAGCCTCCTCGGGCGTGAGGGCGGGAAAAAATGTCGGTAATCAAACATTTCGCCAGACTCGCCAAAAATCCCCATGTGCATCGGACGTTTAGTGTACCAGTATCGAACGACGCGCAAGGCTTCGGAGTCTAGTATACCCAACTTCGTAGAGCCGAAATCAGCGATCCGCTAACTGTCAGCACCTCTATAACCCTCCCTGCGCCCCAGCCACTGGCGATCTCCGCGGATATTTACGATTTGGCCGGCAGTAGCTGTCGTGCCTATTTTCGGCTATCTATGGCCACTTACCCGCGACCGTAGCCGCGCGCTTCTGCAGCTCCATCTAGCTAGCGCCTGAATGCTTACCCCCTTCTTCCCAGCCCCCCCAACCCAGCGATGCCCCTCATTGGGCCGAGAATGTTGAGAAAAAGAATCACGCAGATGAAACCCCATGTGACGACCTATGTAACCCGAACCCTGAGGACAGAGTTCTGGACCGTGATTGGCACAAGAGAGGTTCGTACACAACAAGAGGTTGAGTGCAATGGACGCAACGAAGCGTGATGTTGGTCATAAAGATCGTAAGTAGTCAAGAGATACTCCAAAGCAGTGTTATTATCGTTACTGTCGTAACAAAGGAAACTATCTGAGAGATGGTTCTGGCTGCAGCATATATATCTGCGTGGTGTGTCCGTATCACCTCAATTGTCCAGCGATTGAGCGATGCTCACGCATCACCTCAATCACCTAGTGATTGAGCGATTGTTGTCGCATGCAGTTGCTTCGTGCTAATGCTGGCTGGCAAGCGATTGGTCCAGAATTGTCTCGCACCCCTGCTGTGCCATCCCTTAGATCGGATCGTGACACGGAGGCCCAGCTACCCATCTTCTACATTTCAGTATACATTTCTGTAAACTGCCTGCCGCTCTTTATCAGACCCCTCCCAAACGTTTTGTTTTCCTTTTCCCATGAAAACTCCCCCGCACCCACGCCCGAAGCTGCAAAACCCGCCACGAGATCCATAGTCCCCACTCGAGCTTCCCATGTCTCAAACTAACAACAACAGACCCAACGAGACGCAAAACATGTCGGACCCAACCCTCGCAGTTCGAACGGAACGTGCTACTATGCGGAGAACAAAGTAACCAAGGGAGATCTCCCCCCCTACAGCAACGCTGCGATACAGACGTAGCCTGTTATCTGCTTTCCATCGATAGGAAACTTTAGCCGGGAGGGACCGAAAAGGGGCCTCTGAGGCTGTATGGCGGTGGTGTATGGGATCACCCTAGCTCAGGGAAGAATCAGGGGAAGCTCAGGACAAATCAGCCACAGCTCACCCCAGCTCAGGATTGCGAACGAAAAAGGAAATTTCGTATGCCCAGATTCGTCGCAGACAACTGGGCTGTTTCATGAGAATGGTCGGGAAGCAGACATCAATGATGCAACTTCTCGATTTTGTGGGAACGCCTAGCTTTTTCTAAAAATATAAAAAGAGGAGAGTTCTCGATCATGAGAGCCTTACAGTGAATGTCGCGGGATAGCTGAGGTTTGGGGGGCAGATCTGGGTATGTAGGCAAGGTGTACTACCTATTTGCGACTCTCCCGAGCAGCACTCGTTTCTGGCACAGAGAACACTAGAATCAGTCAGGCCCTTGTCTGGCTAAAGCATCCATGATGGTGCGTCCAGATGATTCCGTGTGGTTACATTGTCGATTTACGCTGCACGACCCCTGGAGGAGTGGCATTATCAGTGCAATGTCCGCTCGAGGAGGCTAGAACCAGTCTGGACGGTCGTCCAATCTAAAGTTGAAGAGGGCTCATTTTGTTCATGGGAAAGCTGACAATAGAAAATTAAACGCGAGATGCACCCTTTCACGAGATTGTCCGGGCGCTTCGGGGGACGATTGGGGTGGACATTTCGTGTTGAGCAACTTGAAGCATAAAGTCCCGGCTCGCCCCTCCGAGAAATACCTCTCAACCTCTTGATCCTAGGTACCTTTAAGTTGCTCTCCTACTTATTCTACCTATCGACAATCGACACTGCCCAGCATGAATCTTGTCCACGTCACTCTCGCCCTCGTCCAGGTTCTGGCCGTCCCTCTTGTTGGCGCCGCGGCTGTTCCTGAGATGCATGTGGAACATGAACTGGCGGTGACCGAGCGAGACGCTGTCAACTCAACTGATCTGGGACTCGAAAGACGCGCCCCGTGTGCTATTCACCTCGGCACCCACCTCGGCTACGATAGCTGGTGGAGGACCGGGGCTTTCGACAGACACCGGGTCTCGTTCAACGCCGAGGGCGGTGGTCCTCGGGAAGGTTGGGAGATCCCTCAGAGCATGCTCGAGAGATATTGCAGTATTGCAGATAGTAAGACACCCCTTGCCGTTATCTCCCTAGGTTGGTAGCCTAAAGCAATACGCTAACGTGTGGCCGGGATAGGTCATTACTGGGAGTACCAAGCGAGGGTCAACAACATCCAGTGCTGGCTTGTTGATGCGAGGTCGGGCGCCATCGACATCAGTGTCTCGATCGGTACTTCGCATCCCTCCCATCCACCATCGTCACGTCGGCCCGCTCTCGGGACTCGGTCGCGCGGAGGAAGATCAAAATTGTACTATAAAGCGGTCGCAGAGTGTTGCATGTAATATCACAGAAGAAAAATCTGCTCTGCCTGGGATGACCTGCAACGGGACTTTTCTGTGCGCCTAATATGATACTGAATGAAATGTATATTACGGTACTGAGAGTCTTGCCCTGGGTTGATCCAGAGCGTTCCTTACTGCCGCCTTCATACAGTGCCATAAGCGTCCCCTTCCCTTTTCGGGGATTGAATTTCTAACAGCCTTGATTAACGCTTCGCAATCCTCGAAACACCGCGCCGCCAAGAGTTTGAGGCCGGTTAGCTCTTCCGCTGAAGTGGGTATTGGTGTCTGCCCCCCTGATGGCTGACTCCCGTGCGCTGCGTCATCATTGTCCTCGTTCTGGAGGGCAACGAGTTAGTGATTGATTTGAACCAGTCTTCCCTATTCTCCCTATTCCTTCGATTGACTTTTCCACAACATGCACACGAACTCGCCCGGCACCTGTACTCACCCGCCAGCGCTAACAACCATGCCTCGTGGATGGTATCTGGCCCAAGGGCTCACACCGCTCGGCGAAGACAGCACCGTAGTGTACAATTAGACCATTGTGTCGCGCTGCCAACATTCCATTGCCATGTCGGCAAAAAAGCCCTCGGTGAAAACAATATCTGTCTCCTGTCCCTGTGTTGGTCGTAGGAATACCTCCTGAAACGGAATGACCATGGCCCCGTCGACAACCCAATGGCTGCTGTCGTGCAGGGAGAAGGGCTTGTGCGGGTGTGGTTGGATGATAACCTTGGCAGTAGCAGATTGGTAAAACGAACGATGCCACTGCTCAACAACAATACGCTTGGTCTGAAGATACACCTCGACAAGAAGAACAATCCTGACATCACCATGCGGTGGATTCGGAGGTGAGTTGTCAAACCACCAATCCTTGTCCTTATCTAGCCGTGGAAGCGATTCGCTGTTTCCTGCCTCGATGATCAAGGTGGGATAATGATTACCAGCCCAGCGAGGAGGCCTAGGCAAGAGACCACTATCCCCTTCCTTCTTCTTCGTGCCGGTGCCCTTGTACTCTGACGAGCCAGTGGCGACAAATTTACCTTCTAAACCTATCTGGACAATAATATTATTAATCTTCAGGAATAGGCGGAGATGGGCAGTCTCATGAATGGGCCGCGTCATCCTGAAAAAGACAAGACCGATCTCGTCGCCAAAAAAGGTGATGTGGCCTGGGTATTCTCCGTAGGGATCGGCAGAACGAAGGGCATCGAGGTGCGCTGTCGTGGCGTTGTAGTAGACGAGCGTGTCTTGGGCCGGGCCTTGGTCTAGCTGGGCGCGGCGTTCCTCGGCGTGCGTGTATACCGTGGCAATGTTGTCGATGTTGGGAATTCGGAGAATAGTGAGGCCAGCGAGGTCAAACTGTTCAGCCGAATCGTCTGGGGCGTTGTCAGCTGCAGAACGCTGTGCTTGCGCTGCCAATCGAGCGGAACGAAGTGCTCCTGAAGAGGCCGACATGATGAAGGCTGGGCAGGGATAGCAAGCAGAAGATGAGCTGAGATGCTGATGAGAGCAGGGGGAAATGGGGAAGGTCATTTATGATAACGTACCTGCCATGGCCATCGCCGCATCGGGCGATTGACCCGACTCTGACCCTCTTTGTTCTCAACTTTGTTCCCTTCCCCACTAACGTCCCAGCCCGAACGCTACTTTGCAACTTTCTTTGAGACGTGCCTTCACTCCGCCTCCTTGGTCTCCGTCGCTGGCGATTGATAACGCCCAAGAGAACGAAAAAGCACTGACCGGCGACTTTCAGAGTGAACCTATGGTTTTGGTCACCACCACGGGCCGCCTCGATGTCCTGGCGGTCGGAACCGATGACAAGCTGAAGCACCGCGCCATGATTCAGGGCGACTGGGAGGATCTTGGCATCTTTGCAAATAGTGCGCCGTATGCAGTGGAGCTTGGAACGTCGCCGTTGTAGATTGGTGTGTTTGTTCTGGGCGAGAAGAACGACGTGTAGTTTGCGACCTGGAATGTAAGCAGCAGCCCAAGTTGGAAGGACATGTCCAAGTTTGTGAGCATTCAGGGCAAAATGAAGTCGTCGTGGATGGTTTCCGGGGCCTGGGCATCATGGTGTAATGATGGCGCAAAAGGTAGGCCCAGGCCAGTGCCCGGGAGGAGCGGTGTAAGACAATTTCTGATGTTTCTATGCTTGGAAGGTGTTGATGGGATGGCGAGTCGGAGGTCTTGTGACCAGAATCTGAAGGTTGATAGAAGACCCACCTTGTAATTCGAGCGCTCTTTCCCTAAGAGACAGCCATTTGCCACCACTGGCACTGGCAGCTCCACGTGTTCTGCTGCCCTCTTGCACCTGTCCCAACTTGCGAGCCCCGCCAGCAGTTTTCCTCTCTGCAAGAAACTTCAAACTCGAAACGCAACCACATCAACCCGCGCGGGCTCAGACGACGAGTCACAAAAGGAATGGCGTCTCCGACGACGGTCGCCGTTGAGGAAAACACCGTCGTCACGATTGGTGATGTTGCCTACTATCTTCAAGGCCGAAATGAGGTATGATCGATTCCCTTCGAGTTGGAAAGCTCCCCCGCCTTCGAGCGAATGACAGAATGACCTCGGGCAACTGATAACGCGTCTTATGAAGCTTCCCGGAGCCAAGCTCAAATACACCGGCCGACCTGTTCAACCCGCTACAGTCGTCTGCGCGGGCACTCGCTTGAGCCGAGAACTCCTCGAGGACAAGTTCGCTCAATTTGAGCAAAAAGATGATGTGTTTCAGACGGGATTCTACCAACACGGCAAAATCATTGTCCAAATGCGTGCAGACGTGGCCAGCTGCAGCATTCCGCCAAACCTCGCCGATCTCCTCAAGATGCACAACAGCGAGCTCATTATCGTGTTCGTCACTGATCCAATTCCTGAAGGGCCCTACTTCCTCAGAAACGGCAGCCTTCATCAAGCATGGCGTCTTTACGAGGACAAGCTGTCCAAGTTTGATAGCGCCGTCGTCCCGGCTGATGATTGTGGCAATTTCCAGTGAGCAAACACGAATCCTTTAATGCTTTTTGTGTACTTGGCTAACTAGGGAAGGTTTCGCCCACTCCCTTTGACTGCGTACAGCGGTGCCTATCGAGTTGTTGCCGTGCCATCTAGGCTGTATTATTTCCCGACAGACAGGAAAAGCTTGCCGCGCTTCAGCGGCTTGCGGTTCATGATCAAGGACGACTCAGATTTCCACCTTGCTGGAATGGCCACGGTAAAGGGAGATCGACCCCCTTTCGGAGCTCACATGGAGATGTTTGATACAGTTAAGGCGATGATCGCCCATGGTGCCGTGATTATTGGGACGATCAAGAAGGATGTAGGGATAGAGACTCTCTGTCTCCCTCAAAAATAATCACAGCCCTTTGAGCAATGGCCAGATTGAAGGCCCCTGGGAGGGGAATCCTGTTTCCAAAAGAGGATTCAGGCTGGGCATGACTGGGCTGACGCTTTGGTTCACGCAGGCCATGTACCCAATATTTAAGTAGTGGTTGGGCTCAATTTGGGTCGAGTTGGCACCCATCACTTGTACCATTGACTGTCAGTCCGGAAATCTCTTAGCAATTTCGCTGCGAAGCCTCGCCGTGTGATGGGCTGCTGCGATAGGGGGAAGGATTGAAGACCAGGTTATAGAATGCAAAGGCCGAATTCGTCCAAGAATGAGGCATGACTCGTGAAAAATTCCCCGCTACATCTGCTTCGGACACCACCTTGCATCTTCTACTTCTGGAAACCCACTGACAGCAAAAATTTGGTCAATTTCGAGCTGGCAATCTTGCAAACGCTCCTCGCTCTTTTCGTCACACACAAACTCCGAGTCCGTCCACGTCAAATTGAAGGTGGTAAAACAGCCGCCAAATTCCCCAAGCTAGGTATGCCTGATGCCGCCATGAAAAAAGGAATTGCTTTCCCGCTGCCAGACCCCGAAAAAAGCACCAATGCATTTCCTTGACGGAGACAGCAGGTCCTTGCTCGCAGCCTTGGAGCGCTGCTTCAAAAAAGTCACAAGAATAATCATCAAAATCCAAGTCATACCTCAATCGGAGAAAGAAGGCACGCGTTCAATCCCCCGTTCAGCCCGAGCTCATCACACGGCAGCGATGCATCTTGTCGCTCTCGTTCAATCTCGTCAGCCTCCTCGACATTCCCCTCCACCCGCAGATGGTTCTCAAGCGCCGTGGCCGTCTGTAGCCAGAACATATCCTTCGGCGACTCTAGACTCCTGCGCCGGTGATAGGCAGCACGCGTGCGATCTCCATTCCTGTCAGCGATGGCGCCCAGAAAGTGATGCACGCTGAAGAACAGATACCGATCAAAGTACGACCGGCGATGCACCGGCAACCCCCTGTTCACCGGGTCCGTCTCAATCCTCGCCAACAAGTTTGACAGCATCGCCTCCGCGCGAGCCGTCGTCTCGGCCGTAAACAGCGGCACGAACATGCGCACTAGCAGCCGCTCCAGCTCGAGGATGCGACTGGTCGTCCACGCGGCGCCGCGCGCGCCCAGCGAGCTCTCCACCGATTGCCCCAAGTCAGCCAGGAAGTTGGCGATGATTGCCGGGTCCGGCTTCTGCAGTATCACGTATCCGCGCTTGAGGTGCATCGTGATGTGGTCCTGCTCGCCGCGCTGCCGCCCGACGAGATCGACCCACAGCCGCCACCCGCCCTCGATGTACCGCTGGAGTTGTTCTGGCTCGCCGCGCTGCGCGAGCTTGAAGACGCGGCGCGCCACGGTCGCGAGCGGGTGGCTGGGCATCTTTATGCTGGTGAGGTGGTGCAGGTAGCGTGTGAAGATGAGCAGGATGTCGGTCCACCCGGAGCTGAGAGCGAGCTGGGGGACGGCCAGGCAGCAATCCCAGATTGCTTCGATGTTGTCCTGGCCGTGGATGGCGTCTTCGACTTGGAGGAAGGCTCGCCGGAGCATCGCGCCGCCGGCTTGTAGTTGGTTGCATGCGAGGTGGTCGAGCGCGAGCCGCATCATCTGCAGCACCGATAGTTGCTCGTGCCCTTTTCCGGCCCGCCAGGGTGTCTCGTGCTCGGGCTCGGACCAGCAAGAGATATAGGTTTCGTACGCCTTGAGCGCGATCTCCATCTCAATTACGTCGTCGTTGAAGAGGAGAAGTTCAAGCGAGCTCGACCGTGGGGGATGGTGGCCGGTGCTCGAGGTTCGCCGCGGGAGGTGTGCCCGCTTCGATATGTGTCCGTCCGCGCTGATCAGCGGCGTCCCCCTTTTCCTTCCTGTTGCCCTTGATTTGGCGGGTTTGCTGCCGTTGTTGGACTTGTTGTACTTGGTCCAGTTCCACTTGGCAAACTGGCCCTTGTACATTCTGGCGCTGGACAGAGTCAGCACGTCAAGCCTTCGACTGAGGTGGCTGTTTACTTACGTGGCCTTGAATTTGTGCTCTGACAGCATGATCTGAATCACGTCGTTGAGGATCAGATTCTGCGTCATGTAGAGCTCCATGATGACGTCCTTCTTGGCCTCCCAGTCTGCGGAGCTCGTCGGGACGAGCGGCCTGTCTTGCGACAAGGAGTCGGATATGTCGTCGTCATGGCATGGAGGCGAACTTGTGGGCGACCCTCGGTTCGAATAGTCTGACTGCGGGCTGGTGTGGATGTCGAGATGCAGGGAGAAGTCGCAGGCGATGTCGGGACTTGAAGGAGGTGTGAACTCTGAGGGGCTCATTGTTGATGCGTTTTGCCGAGGCTTGGCGTAGAAATGCAGAAGATCGCGATGCTGACAGTTGTGAATAGAGAGCTCCACCTCGAAGGAAGACTGGTGGGTGTTGAAGAAAAGCGCGCAGACCATCAGGCCTGGACGCAGGACGCGCTGCCCGTTTATCGACCCTACCCCTCTTACGTCTGGACGCGAAATCTCACGGGTAATTCTACACATCCAGTAATTTTCCCGCGGCTGGCGACACAAGGCTCCGCTCATAGCTCCGTTTCCGGTCGGAGAGAGCCTTGAGTACCTCATCTCCCCCTCTCAGTATGACACATCTATCAAGCCCTGATCGACCGATTGCCAACTCAACTCGCCCAATCCCCCCGATAGGCTGGCATCTCCCTCCTATCGCCAGCGGTATCACCTCCAAACCCCCCTATTCGCCATCATCTCGCCGCGCCGAGGCTCCTCCACGAGGTCCGGTCCGGCCAGACCCCCGCCAGGTACGCCTCTCGCCTCTCTCGTGCGGCCCACCGGCACCCAAGCGTGCAGTGTATGGCAAGAATCTCCCCAGCCGCTGCACCACATCTCCCATCGCATCCCTGGTGCCCAAACCCCTACCATGGCGATGGGAACGCTCGTGCGGCCTGGACTCAGCATCCAGACCCCCACCCCCCAAAACCTCCCCTTCATATCGCACCAGGATAGGGGCAGGGGCGGGAAGGAAACGGCGCGATTCCATTCCCAACACTCCGCTGGGTTGCACCGTGCGACGCCGAACGCAGCTCACCCCCTCCATATTCCGGGTCGGTGCATGCCGGATGGAATGCATTCCGGGCCCTCGGATGCTCCACTTGCCGGTGTGGCTGTTGCAAGTAGAGCGGCCTGTGGCTCAATCAATGGCGTGGGGGGGCTAGGGTCCGGGGAGTTGAGCAGGTCTTTGGGGCGGAGGGGGGGAACACAGGTTGAGACATGACATGCAGTGTCGGGCGGTCACGGGGTGTTATCAGTATAGGGGGGGATCTCCTTTCGCTGGGTGCGACGGCACCCTGTTACTTCCTCGGCTGTGCGAGGGGAACCTGGGTCCCGGTAGCTGGGAGGATCGAATCTTTCTGTTGGGTGAGAGGGGGAGGTCGCCTCTTTATAGCCGGATGCAGAGGTCTGTAGCATTGAAAGCGGGAGAGCGGGACGGCGATCGAACCGATGGTAGGTTTCCTTTCACGACGTGGACGTGGACGGGGGGGATTTTGTCCTGTTCCTTTTGCAGGTGACGATGGTGGTTGAGATTCTCATAATGCGCGTAACTGTTTTAGGTACCTATCAAAGAGCTAAAATTGGCGCTGAATGCAAGTACCTAAATACCTTACTACCTAAGATTAGGAGGCTGTTTCACCTATGACTAAAAACCGCTGTAATGTGCGCGGCCATGTCAATCGTCCCGTTGGTGCTGTGCGTAGTTCTTGGGCTGCTTTCCTTGCTCATCCTCTGCGTTGGGTGGGGGGGAGGGGGGAGGGTAGGCATGGTGCTTGGACATGCACTATCATGTTGTTGCAAGCTTTGTCCCGGGGAGAGGGCGCAATGATGGCATGTTACTCGGAAGAAGCCCTCATCCACATTGAGGGTTCACGCTTTCGGATCATACGCCAAAGAATTATTCCCGCCCAAGGTGAACTCCATATCAGCTATCTCTCTGTACTGCTGCTCTCTAAAAAATGCAGTGACACACACAAAGGCCACTTCTCTCTTGTCCGAGATTCTTCTTTTTCCTCCCAAAGCATGCTTGCTCATCCCGCCATGTCAACCTGGAGAGCCCTTCCCTCTGCTGAAAAGCAAAGCAAAAAAGACGCCCGTGCAACGCTCAAAGCTTGCGAGGGAGCCGCGCCAACAGCCGACTCCAAGAAGCAACTGCAATCCTGGCTTGGTTCGCCATGTACAGACGGGGGCGAAACACACGGACACCCTGACAGCCGCCCAACACGGAGGTGGCGGTAGTATTAGTGGCGGCAGCGGTTGTGTTACCGAGGCCAAGCAGTTGAGTCGCATGGGGTGCAATGCCCGTGCTAGAAGTAGCCGTGGCAGTCGTGTTACCGAAGCCAAGCAGTCGAGCAGCATGGGCCCCCATGTTCACGCTGGAAGAGGCGCGGAAGCCGTGGTGGCCTCGGAGCGGAGAGAAGAGGGGGACCATGGAGGACTGCAGGGGACGGGGATTGCCGGCACCACCAAGAGGCCCGCATACGCCCGCCATGCGGACCGCATCTAACAGCTCGCTGTGCTTGACGGCAACCTCGATACCTTGACCGGAAACGTTACCGCTGCTGCCATTATTATTATTATTATTACCGCCTGGGAGACACAGGCGGAGCTCGCCATCTGCCTTGGAGAGACTCTCGCAAGTAGTCACGATGTTGCCGTGCGTGTCGCGCGTCCAGGTGACAACCGAAGAGAGGTTGGCAATACGCTGGACACGCCGCTCGTGATGCGCTTCATCGATGGATTTATCCATGGTCAGACCGCCGAAATCAAGACGGACCATGGTCTGGAGGCTGGGATAGCGTGTCATGACGTGTGCGAGGGTGCTCTTGGCTGCTTTCTTTTTATTTCCGATGGTGATGGCGCTGATGGCGAGCACAGGTCTATCGACACCATGGTCCAATCGAAAGAGAAAAGCCAGACAGTGGGTTAACTCAGACGCGAGTTCCCCAGATAGGAGCATCCCAGCATGGAGGCTATCTGCCGCCTGAGGATGGGTGGCGATACAGTGGCGCAGTTTGCTGATACGCAAATACTGAAGCTCGCACTGGAGCCTCCCGCTCATGGTGGAGACGGACATTTCACCAGTGATGGGGTTAAAGTGCTACGTAGTCGCCAAGTATTAGCTAAGGATCCCCGCATGCAAGTGCGACATGTGTGAACTTACAATCCTGATGTTGCCGTCAGGGAAAGCTTCCTTAAGCTGATACAGCTGTGGGATGTTGTCGTTGCTACACTCGATAAACTGCCCGTCGGTAGTAAGGTGGTGGTGATCGACCGAGTCGATAAGAAAGCGGTAGTCCTGAACCTCGACGTCGGATCTGAGGCGGGAGTGGATGGATGCCATGACCTTTTCCAGCCGCTGGGGCAGCAGCTGAGAATCTTCTGGAGGAGTCTACGTCCATTAGCTTGCAACCGCCGCATTTTGTGACGCTGCAGGAGAGGGTAAAGAACACAAGGACCCAAGAAAGAATGGATCAAGGGCAGACCGGAGAAGACTCACCATGATGAAAGAATCCAAGTTGCGCGCGTGGGGAGGTTAAAAAGAGTTGATGACCCAGGAAGCGACCACCCCAATTTTGAAGTTTTGGGGGTTTGTGTGTGGTGTGGGTGATGGGCGATGAAGAGCAGCGCACCAAGAAAGGAAAGACCGACTTGAAGAAATCACGTCCCACTCAGACATGCTGGACCACCAGTATCACGTGGTGAAACACCCAAGGCGAAGAGAAAAGATGGGACGATAAAGAGCCGTTGAAATGTACTGAGCAGGCACACTTGGATCGCCGCTTGACAAGGAAGACCGCTCGACAATGGAGACAGTCCCTTGTACGACGCTCCATTTTGTTATTCACGCGCAGCAGTCTAGAACTTTCAGAATCTAGCACTTGGAGTCAATTGTTGCAATAGTTGTTTATTGCGTTGCTGTGTGTAAAAACAGTGAAATCTTGAAGCGGGTTTCTGCACCGAGCCCACGGAAATCTCTCCCGTGTGCAAAAACATGACCAAAAACGGTACAGCCATTGCAGCAGAAATCGGGGCCACAGGCGACGTTGGATGAAGACCCAACGTTTCTATATTCTGCTCTGCCTTGGACCGTTTTCGTTGTTGCCGATTTCTTTCTTCGGAACCTACTCATAAGCGCCACGCTATTGCTGAGCGCGTGAGTGCGTGCTTTGTTAGAGCTCCGTCTCGACCTTGAGCCCACCGATAACCTAAGTGCTGAGAGCGGAGGGTGATCGCGCCGAACAAAGGTCCAAATTTCGGGATTACAGGAACTGGTCCGTTCATTTGCGTCTGGAAAATACAGACATCTCCCAATCAGAACGGCCGCTCGCGGCAATTAAGCTTGCTCACCTAGGGCTTTATTGCCCCCTCAGACCCCCAGTACGGTTCAAAGTACAAAGAGGCATGTGGATTCAGGTTTGGGCTTGTTTTATCACTACATATTGGGTTCATTGCATGTTGTTTTATTTTTGCTTTGTTCAATCTATGCACCTGGCTGCGATGGCCCTTGGGCATCGCCTTTCGTCTTTTGCGATACGCTTTGTTCTAAACACCCCCCACATTATCGGCCGCTGAGTTTTCAACACTCTTCACCTATTGCAGAGGCAATGTGGGATGGGGTAGCTTGTCCCACGGCTGATAGAACTCGGGCTCTACAGAGGCGCCATATGGGCCGCCCGATTTCCCCTGTTTGTGCACGATCAACTGCTTCGTCTTCTTGTCCAATGGGCCGAGTGGACCGCCCATCTTCATCGTGTGCTTGGTTGGACAGTAATCCGGGCACCCACGCTTGTGTCCCATCCGCTGAATTATGCCAATACTATCGGGGTCTCGGAGGCCCACCAGAGAATGGAGGCACTTGGTCAATTCCTTGCGCATGACCGCTCCGTTTCGCTTAAAGACTGGGAGGTGACCCCAGCCAAATACGCCACAGCCAAAGAACGCCATGACGTCCGCGATGATCTGAAGGCCGCTTGAATAGTGCGGGTCCCGGTACTTGTGAGAGCTCATGTACATGGACAGATGAGGCTCAACGGGGATGTCAAGTTCCTTTAGGAGGTCATTGAGCTCGGCCTCCGACCGACGGAACTGAATCCGGTCGTGAACGGGGCACGTGCCTGGAAGGAAGTGCCATGTGAAGCCGGTCTTGGAATGCCGGATGATCGCATTCCACATATATGGATAGTCGTCGACGGATACCAAGTGGACTGTGAAGAGACCTGGATCATCGGGCTCAGGGTTGACCAGGCGCGGTTCTTCCATAAGCCGCTTCCAGTAGTCAATACGAATGCCACTTTCGCCCGTGAAGCGATCGTCGGGGTTCGTTCTCCTGTTGAAAGGTCGTAGGGACGTCTCGTATGGACTGTACAGGAAGATATTGTCAGTTTTCTTGGGCACGCAATGGTTCAGAGCTCGCCCGAGAAGCGTGGCCAGCTCGGCACCTTTGAACTCTTGGCCGCGTCGCAGCCGCACTAGGCCGTTATGGCATTGAGCCATCTCGAAAATCTTTTGGGGCTTGATGCCGGCGTGGTACCCCCTGTCGATGCCCCAGGCCGACCCATAGGTGTTGGCGAGGATGTGACTCGCGTCCTGGCCATCGATGGTGCAGACGAAGCCGTTAGGATCCTCCTGGCTAGAGTCGGCTCTAATGTGGACGAGGGTATCGAGAGCCGGACAAGTTGGGTCCCACAAGTAGATCTTGTCGAGCCAATCTAGCTTGGCCATCCGCGGGATGAGGTCCAGCGAGTTGGGCAGGTCAAAGTGAGTGACGTGGGTCAACGGGCCTGACATCAACTGGGTGATGCACTTGGGGAGGATTTGCCTACCGATTAACGGCAGTGGGGCTTGGTTCTTCCAATTTCCATCCTCACTCTGCACGATGACGCAAGAGGAGAGACGTTCCAACTCATCCCAGTCAATTAAGGTGATGGGACGGGGAAGTCCCCCTCGGCTCACCACCTGGATAAGCCACAAGTTCTTTTGCATCCTTGGATCGATTTGGATAAGGAAATCCTGGTCCGTTCCTTCTGTGCCAATCCGTGCATAGGACTCCCGCAACACACCCTCGTCATACTTGACGTAGTCGAAGAATCGCTCCGGCTGCATGCCAGTAAATTTGCGTCGGGTTGCGAGGTCCACAATGTTCATCTTTTCCATTGCGATTGATGTAATCTTTGGAGTTGTGGACAAGTCTCTGGCTATCAGGTACCGTGATGATGTCTGTCTGGCAGATGATGTGAAGAAGTGAGAGAATTTTCATTTTCATGTTGCTCCGTATTTATATCACAAGAACCGAAACATTCCACAACAAACCATCGGTTATGTGCTATCTCAGTACCAGTCTCAATGCTATTGTACGATGAACACCTTGTGCTGACAACCTGTCAAAGAGATTCTTTCCGTCGATGGCAAAGCTTGAAACGCCTTCTATGGTCGCCTTCTTTGTTCTGGGGCGAGGGGTGAGATGGGGGGGAAGGATCTTGTTTCTGAGCCAGTCAGATCCGTTGACTTACACGGAGGTTGACCCCACAACCGGCCAATCGCCGACCCTCCGAACGAATTATTTACTGCATGCATTTTCCGCAACTATGGCAATGTATGCTGGGACTTTGACTGATGTAGTTGAAGTGAAGAATGTGTTGTGTTTGTGCAGAACTGAGAGGTCGGCCGCCTGAGTTGTTGTGCTCAAGTCGATACCGGCCCCAGGTCAGGATGTCATCGGGCATTAGCTCTTTCCTGTAGCGCCTGCGACAGTCAATCCCTTCGCAGTTGATCGCAATGAGGTTCCCTCTGGTAACAACTTCCCATGAACGGTACAAACTTTCCTTCCATTTTATGAAACACACGAGTCTCCACCTTCGACCTAAACTTGCGCGTTTGGCAACCAACTTCCCTGATCGCTTCATTTTCCAACGACCAACGCCCAAATCTGAACACTCCGAAACTTGAACGCACTCTATTAATACCTATCTACAATGGCGGACCGTAGCTCCCCTGAGAACTACACCCTTTGGCACAAAGTCAAGAAGCACATCCTCGACCCCAATACTACCAATTCTAATTGTCTCGTCGTCTGCGCCATCTGTGACGACAAGAAACTCGACATCGTCGGCCTCGGAGCGCCCACCGCGCACCATCCCCCACCCGCGCACCACTCGCCGTCTCCCTCTCCGACCCCCGAGTCCTACGAGAATGAAACCGGCGTTCTCCTCCCCTGCGGACATATGTTCTGCAAGACCTGCTGGGGACTCTACTCCGAACCACGTCTCAACCAACATCCAGGAACAAACAACCCCCTCCCATACCGCTGCCCGACCTGCCGCTTCGAGCTCAGATTCAGCATCTGTGGCTGTGCCATCAAGGCCGTGGATATCCCACCACACGATGACATCGCCATGCAGTCGTTCGGCAAAGGCGATCATTCCTCCCCGTCGAACTTCTTCGCCGACGTCCCTCTGACAGTCCACGAAACTGCAAAAAAACCAAAACACCTTAGGGTAACGCGGATCTGCGCGCCATGCAGGCTAGTCAGACTGGACATCTACTTCCCCCGCATGTACCGAGCGTTCGATGCCCCCCCGGACAGCCAGTCGGCGGAATTGCGCGAAATACTCAGGCCGGCTCGCGAGAATAGAGAGACATTCTTGGAGAACTAGAGGAACGACGTGTTGATTTTTTGGGAGTCGGATACTAGCTGGGGGTGCCATGAAGAGACATGTCATGGACAGCAGTGGCGGGCCTCAGGTATGTCTTTCACGTGGCGTCTTCCGCCGATGGAGGGTCGTATTTGGTCGATCGTGGGGGGGGATTGGCAACAAGGGCTTGACTATCCCGCCTTTTGACTGCCGAGGGTTGGAGTGGATCGTCAACAATTTCAGCGTTGTAAATAGCTTTGTGTAGTATGGTAGGTACCGCATGGTTGCCGTTTCAGTGTAGCGAGCGTAGAGGTAGCATCTTACACAGCGATTACTCAAAACTGGAGCTTGTCAGCCTTGTATCTTTCTCCGTTCGCCCCAAAGGACAAGCTTCACACTAGACTCACCTAACGCCGCGCCTTGACGTCAACTCCATATGGCGGTAACAATGACGTACTCCGTCCTCCTGGAACCCCAATCTCAATCCAAAAAGGCCAGGACACCGCCAACTCCACCCCCACAACCAACACCCTCAAGACTACCCTCGATTCATCATGGACGAAACCCACCACCTCGAGGCAAGCCGCTTCTTCTCCGTCGAAGGCTGGGTCTGTCTCATCACCGGCGGCGGCTCCGGCATCGGCCTCATGTGCGCGCAGGCCCTCGCCGCAAACGGTACGTCCCTTGCTCCCCCAAACACTCAACCAACAATCCGCTGACAAACCCCAGGCGCCCGAGTCTACATCACCGGCCGACGCTTCGAGGTCCTCGAGGCCGCAGCAAAAGCCCACTCCCCGAAATCCGGCCCGGGGCGAATAATCCCGTATTTACCCCCTCCCCTTTCCGCTTCCCCTTTCCGGCTTCCCTTTTCGCCTCCCCCTAAGTAACAAGTTCGACTAACGGGCTCCTCCCAGCCTCGGACCCTGCGACGTAACCCCTAAACCCCCCCTCCCCT
>Ga0247758_1000678_pt1 | contig 29653 bp, 37 predicted proteins | sample UWRJL156409C4_FD_180950 | JGI IMG/M metagenome (GOLD analysis project Ga0247758, IMG submission 180950) | Plant litter microbial communities from Arlington Agricultural Research Station in Wisconsin, United States - UWRJ-L156-409C-4 | ecosystem: Environmental > Terrestrial > Plant litter >... | reverse complement strand
GGTGGGGGGGCGGGTAGGGGAGAAAAGGGCGGGAGAGAGAAATTAGAGGAGAAGAAAAAACTCACCATAAGGGAAGAAATCCGTCGGCCTCCCCCTAACCTCAAACGCCGCCACCCCCCCAACATACTTAACATGTCTCTCCGCCCAAAACTCCGTAGCCGGATGCCCTTCCACTCCCCACACACTCTCCTTGTAATGCGACAGCTCCGTCGGCGCCTGCAGCAACGTCCCGGCTGCAAGCGTGTACCCCTCCACCTCCAGCGGCCTCACGACCTCGCGCGTGACGTTGAGAGATATGCGCATGCGCATGATCTCGGTGTATACCGACTGCAGGAGCGGGAGGGCGGCGAGAGCTTGGAGGTCGATGGTGCGGCGGCCTGTGGCTGGGTCGGTGATGTATGTGGGTTCGACTTCTTTGCGAAGGGCAGCGAGGAGGGAGGGGTCTTTGGTCATTTCAATGATGGCCCAGGTGGCGACGGGGATGGTGTTGGCGTTCATACTGTCAGGGAAGGGGATGTCAGTGGCGAGTTTTCTTGAGATGGGAGTGGATCTAGTAACAGGGGGAGAGAAGGAGAACTGACGCAACAATCCCCGTGACGCCCGTAAAGCCAGCGCAACTTCGGGGACTGAATTCGCTCTGTATCATCCACTTCGAAAACTCGCGCCAGAACCTTGATCCAAACACAGGCTCCCAGTCCACCTCGGCATCAGGGCCGTCCCAATCGAAATTGGCCGTAGCATCCTGGAAGTACTTGCCCGTGGCGGCGCAGAAGCGCTCAGCTGTGGCATACATCCCCGGGAACAGCCACTTTGGCGGGCCAAACAGGAGCGTCCCGAGCACCTTGTCGAATTCCCAGAACACGTCGAGCAGATTGGGGGCGACCTCAAAGATGCGGTCGCCCTGTAGCGAGCGGATGGCGGCCTTGCACATGTGCTGCTTCATCATGGGGATGACGCGCGTCTCGGTCCACTCGCCCAGGGGAAAGTTCGCGTCGAGCTCCTCGCCAAAGAAGCGCTGGTATGTATCTGCCAGCGCAGTAGCGTAGCGTGTCTGGGAAAGGTACTTGTGCATGATGTTGTGCATGGAGGCCCAATACCGCTTGTGTTCGGGGGTGTCCTCAGTGCCCGGTAGCGGTGTCGGGTGGCGGCCTGAGTTGTCGTTGGCAAACTTCGCCACGTCGTCGGGTGTCGCGCCCATCATGTACTTGATGGTGTACAGAACCAAGGTCTGGACACTGATACTGGGCGAAGACCGGAAGAAAGCCTGGATGTTCTGCGGGCCGGTGATGAAGAAGGTTTTCTTCCCCCCCAGGTAGAAGCCAACGATGTTCTTCTGGTTAAGGGCTTGACTTCTGGGAGTCAGCAATGTTTTGGAGAGGAAGTGAGGGTCAAAAGAGTCTTACACTGCCCGCGAAAATAGTCCGTCCAGGTTTGCCGCGTATTGGTACGTGTTGCTAAGGAAGGGGATTGTCTCGCGCAGCATGGGTGGTGACTTTTGGTTTGCCGGCCAGATGGCAAAGGATAAAGCGATGAGTAGTATCGCTAAACCAAGGGAAGTCGTGCCCGTGAACTGGTATTGCTCCATCATCCTTCGTAGCGACGACGCGGCGTCGGCGGCTGCCTCCATGTTTTCGACTCTTTGGCCTAGTGATGCTTTTCACTTTGTTGGAGATGGGGGCGCACCCATCTGAGGGGAAGGCCGAGCAATATAGGTACTGATGCTACCGGAGACAACTTGAGCTTATCAGACTGATACGCCGCCCTCTAACCCATGCGCCGAGAGATAATGCAATAATGCAGTAGACGACAAGCATCTTGCGACGTTTCTGCAGATGACCTGCTCGTTGATTGGGCGCCACATGCATCGATGGGTGGCTTTGCATACCCCGTACATATTAGTTTATCCCCTCTTGGACAATTCCGGGGAGGTCGGGTCCACATCCGGAGCGGAAGCGCGTTTGCGAGAGGAAGGCCAAAAAGAGAATCCTCAAGAGAAAGAGGCGAATCGCGGAAGCCGGGAAGCGTCACGGTCCTGCTGCAGAAAAGGCCAAGAAGGACCCCATGGGGAGGCCGAGCGTGTATTTCTTCCGGGTGCGGTGCGGGGATCTGGGGAACCACATGCTTTGCAACATGGGGAAGGGGGTTGCCAAGTTTAGTGATCCCAGTTTGATGAGCTTCATCGGAGAGGGAGATATGGGTTGTATTTCGAATGATGTTGTGTTTTTGGGTTGCAAAGTTGTGAGCGGTGACGGCAGCACGGAGGCAGGCTCGGGCGAAGACGAGGAGGATGATTCAGCAGCCGAGACAGATTACGATTGGAATATGTTTGCGGGCGTGCAGCCTGTAGGAATTAGCTTTTTTGAGTGACCAACTTCCCCGCATCCTTGAACTGATCAGCATCTCTCCATTTTTCAACTTGTATTGCTCTCAAGATGTAGCTCATCCACACCACAACCATGCAACTCCGTAGCTTCCAGGGAAAGCATCCACCGTACGCGATTCTGTCACACCGATGGGGCGCCGACAACGACGAGGTGACATTCCAACAGTGGCGGGAGGGCCACGCCCAAATCGCGCATCCAAAAGGCCTGCATGCAGGCGTGGGTAGACAATCTGGAATACCTGTGGGTCGACACAAACTGCATCGACAAGAGTAACAGCGCCGAGCTTTCCGAAGCCATCAACTCCATGTTCAGCTTCTACTCTAGAGCCAAGGTGTGCTATGCCTATCTCCATGATGTCCATGACATTATCCTGGACTGCCCCGACGTCCACGCTACACAATTCGCACAAAGCAACTGGTTTACCCGAGGATGGACGCTCCAGGAGCTGCTGGCCCCGAAGGATATCATAATTTTCACATCGGGTTGGACCAGGATCGGAAGCAAGGATCTATTGCGAAACATCATCTCTGAAGTCACTCGAATTCCTGTGGAGAGCCTCCTTTCCCCCGACGCGATACGCGGCGTAAGCATAGCCAACCGGGTGATACGGGTAGCAAACAGAGTCACGACGCGGCTCGAAGACATTGCATATTGCATGCTGGGGATCTTTGACATCAATATGTAAGTGCACCGACTGAATTTTAAAGGCAGGCCAGGGCTAACCCTACATGTAGGCTGCTCTTGTACGGCGAAGACCTTCGCGCGTTTCAACGCCTCTAGGAGAAACTCGTTAGGGCTTCCGATGACTAGAGTATCTTTGTCTGGGATTGGCTTCAACGGTTCAGGCGGAACGGCCGTGATCTCAAGGAGTTTCCGCAGCTCCGGGTTGAATATCTCATTAACATCGGCTGGGACGTTCAACCACCATACACGAGCGAAGGCATCGATTTTAAACAATATCGAGGAGCCACTGACATTAGCTCTGGGGCGATCTCCATGTTTGCGCCTGATCCTGTCTTCTTCTACACCTCGTCGAACAAATACGTCACCGAACACGGCTTGCATGAGTCTTCAACCCCATTCTTCATCACAAACAAGGGATTATCCATCTCGATGCCTGCCCACGATACAGTGCGTGGCCGCTGGAAGCCACATCAGGCGCCCCCATTGTGGTATGGCGAACAGGCCCCAATTGCCGCAATTTGCTTCAACGAAATCGACGTGTACATGACCAGCCAATCATTTCCATATGACACCGAATATGCCACTGGCTGGCTGAGGGGTGTCGCTCTCTTTCTCACGCCATCGCCCGACAGATCTATGTCGTACAGCCGGACTTTGGGCAGTGATGCCAATGGCGAGCAGGCAACCATGTTCCGCGGCCACCTCTTGTCTATTGCGATGCGGATTTCCTTGTTCCGTCACCACTTTCGCCCCATCACCATGTTCGTACGCGCCGAATACGGCTGTCAGTCCCTGTTTGGTTGGGACCAGACACCCGAAGTTGCGGTTATTGTGTTGAAGGACCATGTCAAGACCGACCTGAAGATAAGGGTTGTTGAGTCCGGGCATTACCCCGATCATAGAGCCTTCTCCATGGCCAGACGGCCACACTCTAATGACCTCCGGACCGGTACCGCTTCATCTGGGGCTATCTATAATGTCATCCGTTACACCGAAAAGGGGGGTTTTGACTTTAGTTTCGATTTCTTGGTGAGGGCAGCAAAACGCAGTCGTCCAGGTGCGATGGCTGGCGAAGGTGAGGAAGGAAGAGGAGGGACCCTTACCATTGGCAATGCGAAGTTATCTCGGCATCGAAAGAGCGGAATTCCTCCCACGCGGGCATTCTTTGGACGATAGGAGACAAACTGCTCATACTTACAGAGATTCTGGATCTGCTCATAGAAGAAGACGGCCCGGCCGACTTCCGCGTGAAAAAGGTGTTCAAGGATGGAGAAGGGGGAAGATTGGCTGCTGATATCACCGTTCGTTTAGAATGACTTTCTTACTAGATCACGAACCCGGCATCGTCGGTCAAGTTTCTACACCTCACCGATAACAAGGGGGAAATCGGATTTGGTGGACGGTCGCGTGCACGCAAATAAAGGCATGCCGCTCTGGAAGATTCCGCAAGACAGAAAGAGCCTTCCTCCCACCGGTACTGCTTCCTATATATGTCGGCGCCAGGTTGCCCATGCTTGTCGGCGTATGTAAGTGATTGGCCCTAAGCCTTTCTGCGAATCTCCATCACATCCCACCGGAGGTTGCATTGTCTTGGCAATACGGCCTCTAGCGGAAAGAGTATCACATCGCAAATTAATGAGATGCCCAGCTAGCTAAGCGAAGCGTAATCCCCCGATCTTTCCCCCGGCCCCCGCTCACATTTGCCCGGGATATAACTAACGCCTTGCTGCCGTCCGCTGCACAGCACGATCCAGAACCCCTTCAAGAGCAGACTTTGCGACATCACCACCACAGAGAAAACAATAATGGCAACCATCCGCCTCCCCACACTCGTCTGCCTCTTCCTCCTCGCACTGCCCTTCGTCGCAGCAACCCCACTCGATATAACCCGCCAAGTCGGCATCTCCTGCGGGCCCAACATCTGCACAAACGGCACGGTCTGCTGCAACAGAAGCTGCGGTGTTTGCACCAAGCCAGGCGAAAAGTGCCTCACCGTTATATGCCCTCAGGCTGGGGACACAGGGACTGTCGAAGTCGCGGCCCCTCCTGCTGAAAAGCGTCAACCTGAACCTCAGGGTATACCGCGGTTTGGGCAATGTGGACCGAAGAAATGTGGGGTGAGTCAAAGGTGCTGTAATGCCGCTTGTGGGCATTGCGTTGGGCTGTTGGAGGTGTGTTTGCCGCAGGTGTGTGATCGTGAGGTTAGCGGCCGTGAGGTTGGGTCGGAGGACCCTGCGGATGGTATGGAAAGGGCTAATGGGAGTGGGTCAGGAGAGGGGAGTGGACGGAACATATGTGCGTCTTGTCTTTAGGGGTGGTCCAGGAAATGGTGTGGCCAGGAAATCATGATAATGCGCAGTTTGGAATGTTCAACTTTCTTGAATGTTATTACGGTTGATATCTTGGAGGGCCTTCGGTGTTTAGCGGAGAGATGACATCATGCTCGAGCAGGTGCCTGTCTGCTCGTTCGACTGACATAAAATAACTTAAATAAAGTTTGGGTTTTCAGATATTGCCCAGCTTCCTTTACAGAACTCTCAGAATGAACCCCATGAAGGAAATCAAGACCCCAAACAACCAGAATCTGATTCCCGTACTATGAAAGTTTCTGATCATCCACCTCGATCTATCCCGGGTCTTGACCGCTCTCAGATGGCTCAAGCCATCATACCCATCATACCTCTCCGCACTCCATCCTCGATCGCCTCGGCTTCCACCAAAACTTTTCGCAAGATCCCATCCATCCTTCAGTGCCAACACAATGCCAGTCCCTGGATCATGCCGAAACGGGGGTTTGCCCTGGACAGGTAGGCACATCACCGCAGCAGCATCAACCGTCGCATCAAAACAATCTGTCGAAAGGCTGCATCGCCTTCACCGACTCGTAGGTCTGCTTCGGGCGCGGATTCGCTTGGAGAAAGCTCAGCGCCCAAGTTGGGATACGTACCGCAGCACGGACCACGCTGAGGCCTAGTGCTGCTGCGCCAAAGTCACGGGATGTGCCCCGCGTCCGAGCCTTCACGAATGGGGCTTTGCCAGGGAGAAATCCACGAATGCACACGGACAGCATTCATGGATAGCCGAAAATGGCCGACCCTCTCTCTGCCGCCGCTAGCATTGTAGGGCTGATTGGCCTCGCGGACCGCGTCATCCGCGCGAGCCAATACTGTATCGACACGGTGCGAGATGCGCCCGGCGATATGCGCATGATCCTCGGCGAGGCCTCCTCGCTGCGAGCCGTTTTTGAGAGTCTTGCCGATGCCGGCTCCGGGCCGGCCACGGGGTTGCTCGGCGCCAACGGCCCCGTTGAGGCCTGTCGCCGCTGTCTCGCCGGGCTTGAGGCCCTCCTCCCCGCCGACCGGCGGGGGTCTGCACGACGAGTTACCCTCGCTGAGCTGGCCTGGCCCTTCAAACAGCCCAAAGCAAGGAAGTTCTTGGCCGAGATCTCCCAACACAAGGCGACGTTGCTCTTGGCAATCTCCGGCGACGTGCTGTAAGTCGGGGTATCGACATGGATGCTGCCGTTATTGGGTCTGGTGCTAACGATCATTGATAGCCATGAGCTAAGAGACATCAAGACGGGCCTTGAACGGGTCCAGGATGCAATGTCGGGTGAGCTGCTCTTATGGCAAAAACACCGGGGGCACTTGAGAGTACTGACCAACTAGGCAAGACTCACAACGGCGCCAGGTCAGCGAGTGGCTGGAGCGCACAAACCCTTCCTACCTCCACAATGCTGCCGTGGAAAAGCACGAACCCCTCACCAGCTCGTGGCTCGTACGGTCTCCCGAGTGGGCGTCCTGGCTAGAACCCTCGACGACGGACCGCCTCCTCTGGATCTACGGCATTCCGGGCGCTGGAAAGACAGTCTTGGCGTCGTTCGCTGTCGAGGAGCTGAAGAAAATGTGTCAAAACCGTCCTGGATATGTGTGCGCCTACTACTACTGTCACTATTCGCACAATGAGGACGAGGCAGCGCCGTTTCTCTGCTGGGTCGTCAGCCAGGTCTGCAGACAGACCAAGCGTGTTTCCCAACGGCTACGGGCGATCCACGATAGCGGCTGCAACCCCACCATGCCCGAGCTCCAGCAGGCGCTGGAGGAGGCGCTGGGGCAGCTCGACAGTCTTTATGTTGTAGTCGACGCGGTTGACGAGAGCAGCCCCCGCGAGAGCCTGGTGCGCTTGATTGCTACCCTGGCACTGGATGGCCGGTTCTGCAAGGTTCGAATCGGCGTAACGAGCAGACAGTATCTTGAGATTGAACGCGTCTTCTCGGGCATATCGATCAGCATGTCCATGTCGAACCCACTAGTCGACGTCGACATCCGTCGCTTCACGCATGCGAAGCTGGCGGCTAGCTACCGCCTCCAGCGCTGGCAGCATTGGCATCGCGACATCGAGGAGGCGCTTGTGGCTGGGGCCCGGGGTATGTTCCGCTGGGCTGATTGCCAAATCCGCGCCATTGAACGGATCCATGACGAACAGCAGCTACACGCAGCCCTGCAAAACCTCCCACCGGACTTGACCGAGACCTACGCTCGGATCTTCGACGCCATTCCTGAACCCGACAGGCACTTTGTCCGCCGCCTGCTGGTCTGGATATGTGGACACGCGCGGGCCCCCTGGGCAACGCAAGATGGGCTGCGCGCGGACTTGCTCCTCTCGGCCGTGGCGTACGAGCTATACGGCTCTTCCCTCCAGCCTGCCTTCGATTGTGACTACTTGCAAGAGCTCCTAGGCTGTCTCATCACCGCCTATCCCGAGGACGGCGCCCTGGTGGTGTCGCTCGCTCACTACACGGTGCTGGAGTTCCTCACGTCGCCTCACATCCTTCAGACGCGCGTGGCCTTCTTTTCGCTGCCGCTCGCCACGATCGACTCCGAATTTGCTGTCAGCGTTCTGCGGCAGGCTCTCGCAGCCGACGCAGCCGGTACGAGCGCAAGTTGGGAGCACGACCGCGAGGCGTACTGCCTGACGCTGGGGGCTGCGCTAGGCTCGTTCGGCGGCGACGAAGTGCAGCGCCTGCTCGTACAGTATCTCAACCCTGCTAGTCCACACTACGCCCGCTTCTGCGCAATCCAAGAGCGCATCCAGCTGGACGATAACGACTCGTTTGGCTTCTATCTCGGTTATCTGCCCGGCGCAGTTTCCAGCCCGTCGGCACCTGGCGGGCACGATGTCGCGGCTGAGGTTTTGATGAATATCCTTCTCCTTCCAGAGCCTATGCTCTTCAATATGAGCAACATTATCTCTTTCGTTAAGAAGTCATCGGGCGGTCGGAGCTTGCGAGACCTGCTAGACGTAAGCATAACCGGCTTCTCCGTCGAGGGCTCGCCCAACGGAGAGCTGAAGAGAGTGTTCTTTGAAGGGACGGTCCGTGAGGTCGCTGGGAGTGAGCGATTTTGGCGGCAGGGAGCTATAGATTGGGCTCTAGCCATTGAGTCCGAGCTGTGCCGAAGTTCAGCTGGTCTTGAGTAGAAGCTGCTAAGCTCCAACGATCCTAAATCTGGTTAGACGGTCTCTCAGCCATCATGAAGATCTACAAAGAAGCCACTAAGGCTAAGATAGCCAGAGGGGCCTGGCGAGATGCCGGGGGCTATGCCGCAGCCTACAATGTCGAGATGCATGTACGCGCCGTGCACCTTGAAGCCGATAGCCTCGGCAGCCAGCGGCGCGAACAGAGTCGAAAGCCAGGCCCCGAGGCTAGCCAGCAGCGGTACGGGCTCACCGCGTGAGAAGGCTTAGACCGAAGGGGGCCGTCACAGCGTGGTAGCCCCCAAAGCTGAGGGTGAGCGTGTCCGGACCAGGCCCAACACCTTCACGGGTGGCGAGGGCGTGGAAGGGCTGCATGAGCCTAGCATTTGCACCGATGACGCCGAAAGGGATGGCGAGGCAGGCGGCAATAAGAGTGGGTAGATGGGTGAAGGCGAAGTACTGCGTGCGCTGAAGCCGGGAAGTACCCGCTGTCGAGTAACCCCTGAATTTCCGTCCGCGGACGGAGGCATGGTGGGCGGAGGTGCGATTTTCAAGACGGTCGGTATGGTCGTCGGGATGCCGCTTATCGTTATGGCTATCTCTATGGTAATGACACGATTCAATACGGGTGCAACCATTATGGCTGTCTAAAGTTTCCTTTCGATAGAAACACCGAATGCAAATGGTTCCCCATCCCTGTCAGACCTCACGTTTACGAAACTCTGCGGCGGGATAACAAGTACTTCGGAAAACTCATCGAGGGAAGAGAAGGACTCAGTTGGGACTATGAGGACGATGATGACTGAACTTGTTCCTGTGTGCTCTCCGGTAGAGTTGAGTCTATTAGGCTCAATTGAAAAAGGATGGGATTTTCCACTTTCCTTTCTGGGTGGAATCCATTCAAATTACTACAACACTTTTGTTTCCTCTGTCGTCAAGCTTGTCGCCGCGGCGGGAGGGACACGAGCTAGGGCCGATACTGTCCGTTCACTGGTGCATGAACTCCGCTGCGCAGCACCGGAAATAAATTTTCCGCTGAATTAAAATTCGCCCTCCGGGGCCGCCACCAGTTTTCCATCACGTCTTCCTCTCCATGGAATGGGGCTTGGTCCAGTTTAACAAGGCATGTTTCCAGCATCCACCTAGGTAAGCGTTTCGGTACTGTTTCTCCCGTGTGCTGATCTTTCGCGACCTCCTTCCGCTTGCTGTAAATTTTCTAGGCGGTGAACTCTGTTGTCACTAGTACCATGGCGGGACCAGACGACAGCGAACCTTGTTATAATTCACGTTTCTCCATCTTCGTCGGCTTAGACATCGGCGTGGCACTTTCTAGTGATATCATCCAGGCTGGTTCAGAGCGGAAGCCAACTAGAAGCTCTTATTGATGTAGAAATGATGGCCCTTCAAAACCGGTTTGGAGGGGTAAAATCAGTGTAGAGTTCTTCCCTGCCGGAAAATCTTCGCCATCGGAGTGATTGAGAGACAACCCCTACATTAGCCGGAAAGAGTATGAAGAAAAGATTTGACGAAGATACCGTCCTTCCTTGACAACCAGGAAAAAATAATGCCCAATGAGCTTCGTAGGGACTTAGTTCTATACCTTGCTGTATATTGCTTCCGGCCTTCGAAAAGACGGTTTGGGAGTAAAGTGAAGAAGAAAGGAAGTTTAGGGTTAGATCTCGGAGGAGGCAGCGCCGTCATCATGTTCCCCAAAGTAGAGCGTTGAAGCACTTTGTTATCAATGGCTCTGTCTGTATTGGTGGAAGTTGAAGGGAGATTTTAATACGCATCAACAGCCGAAAATGTTAGCATAGGGAACACGCCCCGCCGGAGCCTCACCGGAGCCGCGCCGGAGTCCAACAACAGCACCAGTTGGCTCGCCCACATGCTGCCTCCACCCACATGTTTTCCACGAGCATGCCACTGAGGCCATATATGCACCCAGGTCTTCAATCCCAAGTCGTCTCCCAGGACGCTTCCCAATTACGTTTCTGCGTCTCTTTGCTTTTTTCTGCAGGACTATCTTGAGATTCGCAAACATGCGTCTCGCTGGATCTTTTCTCCTCGGGCTCATGTGTGTGGCCAGCGCCCTTGGTACCGCGCTTCCGCACACAAGGCGTGCCGGCCTTAGCTCGGGATGCGGTTCGGCCCCGACCATCACGTCAGGCGTCAAGTCCCTCACTGTCAACGGCAAGCAACGTCGGTTTACAATCCGGGTGCCCCGTAACTACCAGAGCAGTAAGGGATACAAGGTCATCTTCGGCCTCCACTGGGTGGGGGGGACCATGGACCAGGTCGCGGGTGGCGGCACTGCCGGCGAGCCGTGGGCTTATTTTGGTATGCAGAAGATGGCCAACGAGACTGCTATCCTCGTAGCGCCGCAGGGATTGGGAAACGGCTGGGCCAACTCGGGAGGCGAGGACATACAGTTCATCGACGCCATAAACAAGTACATCGATGCCGGCCTCTGCGTCAACCAGGCACAGCGCTTCTCCATGGGCTTTTCGTACGGCGCCGCCATGACCTACGCCATTGCTTGCGCGCGTGCCAAGGACTTCCGCGCCGTCACCGTCATCGCCGGCGGCCAACTGTCCGGCTGCAGCGGTGGTAACGACCCCATCGCCTACTTTGGAATTCACGGCATCGGCGACGGCACCTTAAACATCGCCGGCGGCCGCGCCATGCGTGACCGCTTCATCAAGAATAACGGCTGCGCGTCCATGACCGGCGCTTCCGAACCCAGGTCCGGCAGCAGAACGCACATTATGACGACCGCTACCGGCTGCAAATCGGGATATCCGGTCCGGTGGGCGGCGCATGACGGCGGTCATATCCAGTCGGCGGCCGATGCACCCGCTCCTGCGGAGGATGGCGTGAGGACGTGGGTGCCGGCGGCGGTCTGGGCATTCTATACTCTACCGGAGCTTTCCGGTGCCTGATCTGCGCGAACCTACAGGGTCCATGGGGAATAAGTGTACTGAAGCAGATGCAATCTCTTAAGTCGAAGCTCAGTGGCAAATACCTACGAGGTTCCGGAAGTTGTGTGATAATTCGAGGGATTAAACGTGTATGAGATATCTGTAACTACCGTCTTGATCTGCGAAACCTAGCCTGCGAAAGACCCTCAATGTACAACTCCATCCTCCTTAACAAAAGACGGCTTACAGAGTCACCTGCGGAGCCTACCGCGGTAGTCTCCGGTAGTTCGCAGTAGGTTTGAGTTTTTAAGGTTCCACGGCCCGCGTCAGAAATGAACGAAAATCTCACCAGAACATCACTTATACGTAAAATCTATAAGATTGCTGCTCGCCGATCGTCCAGGTGCCCCGGTTGACGATCTCTATGCTTTGTGGATTGTCTGTCTCCACGAGCGCGCGAACCACGGATGGCGAGGGCGTGCTAGACGACGCAACCTCTTGGAACCGCTGACGGCCGAAGAGACTCACCAGCGTAGCGCTCCATTCCTTGTGCGAGTCCAAATTCTCTGACAGGTACTTCCCACACGTAAAGTACGGGTGTGTATTTGTCATGGAAGTGACCGAACTTCCTGGAGCAGAAGAGACGGAGAAAAAGCTTGGAATTTCTCCGGAGACACTGTATATCCATCGGGTTCAACGACAGGATGATTAAAAGAGAATCTCTTCAGGGAGACCGCATAGCTGGCTCTTTTTCAAGTTGTGCAGGGCGCATCCGACCATAGAATCCATCAACGGCAACGGATCGCCATCCTGCGTCTGCGTCGTAGCGTCCGCCAATGTGCGTACAGGGTTCGCTCAGGCAAGGAGGTGTGGCCTTCGAGTAGAGTATTGGTACTCATGGCGAGATGAGGATAGTGGTGTGTTTGCGATTGGTGTTTTGGGGTTGAAGGAAGGTCGGGTGCTCTGGTATGTAAGACTGGCAAGCAACGAAAGTGCGGAAGGATTGGGGGAAGGGGGTTCCACAGCTCGAAGAATAACTCGAAGCATAAAAGTTGCTTGAGATTTCCCAACAGAGTAGAGTGTACGAGTATGCCATCAAGGTTTGCCAATATATGGATGCCTGTGTGTGAAGCGAATGCATGGGCCCGGGCCAAAACAAAGGGACTCCGGTCTGTTCGGAACAGCAAGGCCAGACATGCCACATGACAGGCTTTGACAGCACTGAAAAGGGTCTTTCAAGAATGCGAGATAGCCTGCCATGACTAAAACCATGGGTGGCCTGGATAGTGAGAAGGTATATTTCGCACTGGCGGAGGGGGACTTGGTTTTGACCTGGGCCTCCGTAGTACCTGTTGTTTGCAACACAGACTCGGAGTCTTCCATGGCCATATAGTTCAAGCCAGGTCGCAAAGAATACGGCGTCCCCGAAAATCCCCAAAAGTGGACGCCTCGTTAGCGGTCGCAAACACTGGCTTTCCGCTCTTGTTGCTTTCCTCCCGAGGGTTTAACTTTGTGCTGCTTAGCTCACAGTGCCTTGAGTGATAGTGAAAAGGAGCAGGTCATATTCTGTCGCTGGCGATGTTTCTCGCTCCTCGCGAATACCAGGTTCTCATTGTCCTGCGGAATCTGGGTGTGACTAGTTTCATGTCGACTCAGGGCCAACAATGAAGCAATGTGCTGAGTATCGATGGGATATTCCTGTCAAGGGGTTGCAACTTCTCACATAACTATGCATTCCTTCTGTCCTTGGCTGCGCTTTCGAGGTGTCGGCTGGCGATCTCTATGCTTCCTTCGTTGCTCCTCGCTTCTCTCCCGCTGGAGTTCCTTGAGATTCTTTCTCAGCTGTCTCCGGGCTGCTTTCTCTTCGTTTAGTCGGCCCTCCAACCTCAGGCGATCCTCGTTGATCTCCTCAATCCTCTGCTGATTCTGCGCCGTCTGCTGCCGAGCCTCGTCCAATTCCCTCTTAAGATTGCCGAGCTCGCGCTCGTACGCAAGGCGCATCTCCTCTATCCTCCGCTCGAGCGCTATGCCAACAGCTGTTTGGTCTAACGTTCTGCCTTCCGCCATCTCGCGCTGAACCCGCAGATTCATCCCACCACCGCCGCCGCCTTCACGAACCCTGTCCAGCAGGTACTGTACAATGGCGCGTGCGGTCGTCTCGCCTTGGTCGTGCTTGAAGACTCGGGCCCCGTTTCGCTCCATGCGCCGCCAAAATGCATCGTCAGCTACCAGTTGCTCGTGGCGTGACTCCTGGGAGGCGCGTTCGGCGGCGGAGCGACTCCAGTGGGTTGTGGCCAAAACTACCGAGGCCATAGACTCGTCGCCACAGAGCTCGCGAAAGAGACGCATATTTGTGTGCGCAGACCCAGTGACGCGTGGTACGTTGATTCCATGCAGATAAATGATTCCCGTCAACTTGATATTTTGCGCGTATGTCACGTTCAGCCAGTTGACAATGTCGCGCAGAACCTCGGTATCTGTTCGGAGTGTGTCGTCGAACCCAGGGGTATCTACGAAAATGACCCGTCGGTCACGAATCCGGTGGGTTGCCAGGTGTGCCTCCACTTCAGCAGTCGCTGGGCAGGCGAGGCAGTACTTGTTAGAGCTCGGGAGGGACGAAGAGCACGGATGGAAAAATGTGAAGGATGAATTTACCGGATCGAAGACCGTGGCCTGCCCGAGCTGTCCCGCAGAAGTGCGATATGAACGTGCTCTTTCCCGATCCCGTCATGCCCATCACGGCAATCACGGCGTCGTCGCCTCGAATGTCCTGCACGCTAAAGTAAGATGAGATCAGCAATCGGGAATCTGGCCGTGACCCCCGCAGGGGTTGGGGACTTCCTCCCGAGGGCATACGTACCCGGATATCGGCTGTGGCTGAACAACCTCAAGTCCAGTTGCTATCTCCACAAGCGCCATTGAGTCCCCATTCGACGCATTTCGTCTCCCGGTGAAACCTGGTTGCGGGGGAAGCGGTTCATACGGCGGTGGCGGCGGGTCATCTTCGCGATCAATCCGCGATGAGAAGAAAGCGTCCCGGGAGGAGCGAGATGGGGCCGGTATTTCTCGGGACGACTGAGGAGCTGGATCTTGTATTGTTTGGGTGGAGCGCCTGGGGCCCCGAGCAGCGTGGGAGGACGGCGCGGGGCGTGGCGTTCCTCGTGAAGTCGGCGCAGAGGTCGGTTGGTCCCGTCTTTCCCGTGTTTCTCGCATCTCCTGCGATGAGGTTGCTGGGGGTCGCTGCTGTTGGGGTCCAGGGTTGGAGGCGTGGCGGGCGATGCGCGCTGCGGTACGCGATGCGGTGGGCGGGTGTCGCGGAGTCCAGTTGGTGCTAACGGCGCGCGGCCTCTCCCAGCTCTCAGCGGCATCGAAATAATCCTGTATTGACGACGACATGATCAATTCAAGGATGGTAACCCAGCAATTCGGGACGAAAGCTGTCGGTCGGCATGGTGGTCCAGGCTAGGAGCGGGGTTGGGGTCAACGTTGATGACGGAGAGGCAAACCTGGAACCTGGCACTCCTGGAAGGCGGAATGGCGGGGCGAAAACACTCCCCTGAACGGGACCCGCGTGCTCAGTGGGTGAGGCTGCCGGTGAGGCCGCTGCCTGGGGCGCATGCGGGAGGTGCTGGCGATTTCACCAATGCAGCCCAGCGCTAATGGCCGAGCTGCAACTCGACAGGTGAATGGCGGACGCTGGCCGCCTTTTGATGAATCAGAGCCGGCCGCGGGGGTTGTCACATGCAGCGACTTTTCAGGTTCTGCACCTCCAGTGGAATTCGCCTTCCAAACCGGACATCGTGTCTCGGCTCGCAGAATGCATGCTCCTTCCTCAGCCAAACAAACCGCTCGAGGCTCCCGCTGTGGGGCCAGCTGAGGTGACCAGTTCTTTCCCACCACCAACGAGTCCGGACCTCGACAATCCACTTTTTGAGACAAACTTGGTGCCAAATGCATCCGTGGCTTTCTTTCCCGACAGGCGCACGCCCGATGCCCGCGATCTTTATTGTCTAATAATCTCAGCCTCCTGCTCGACGACGACCCTTGACAAAGCAATCCCGCAAACCCCTCACCCAGGGCGCTGAGCTCGGAACACAAAAATGGAATCACTTGATGGTTTTCCGCTGTAAGTTACAGTCACACCCTTGCAGCGATATCGGACAGCGAGCCTGACCCGCCTCTAGAGCTGAGATGGCCGTCGTCGCTGTCATGGGTGCAACGGGGTCAGGGAAGAGCTCGTTCATTTCTCTCCTTGCCGATGAGCCTGTGGAGGTCTCCCATCATCTGCACTCACGTATGTCGGCTTTCTTCCCGACGACTCAATGTTGGAAAACTCACTGAATTCGCAGACACCATCAGCATTCGACCTTACCGGCTTAGGGATCAGATCAACGGCCAGAGCGTGTTTCTCGTCGACACACCGGGATTCGACGACACATCCCGGTCGGACGCGGAGATTCTGAAAGAAATATCCTTCTTCCTCACGACATTGCACTACAAAAATGTCCGACTGGCGGGGCTCATTTACTTGCACCGAATTTCTGACCCCCGAATGTCCGGCTCCGCAGCCAAGAATCTCCGTCTGTTCAAGAGCCTCTGCGGTGAGCAGAACTTTGGAAATGTAGCGTTGGCGACCACAATGTGGTCGGACGATGAAGAAGCGAGGGCCACTCAGAGACAACGGTTGGGGGAACTGCAAACCACATTCTGGGCGGATATGGTCCATGGAAGTTCCTCAGTGGAGATGCACCGCGGCGACGAGAAATCAGCCCTGGATATCGTACAAAACCTGACAGCAAGGGGGACAGGAGCTGAGCCAATCATTCTCGCAATCCAGCGCGAACTCGGTGTTGAGGGGAAGACTCTAAACCAGACAGCGGTAGGCAAGCTGCTACTCGAGGAGATCAACCACGACAGGGACCGAGCTGCACGAGAATTGGCTGAACTACAGTTAGGCCTCGAGGAAGCTGAGAGAGGCAAAGACGACAGTGCAGCTGCATCAATGAGGGAAGAACAAAGTGCAGCAGAAGCGCGCTTCTCACAGCGTGCCAAAGACCAAGAAAGTCTTGGCGTCGGCATCGACCAACTTACCGGGGAGCAACGCCCACGATACCACCAGACTATTGATGACCTTCTACGGGAGCAGCAGCCCGGTTACGAGGAGCAACGGGTCTCCCCGGATTCACCCCAAACCCCAAAGCATCCACGTAACACAAACAATACTGCCCGAAGTGGCGGCCGTTCAGGACGATCCAAGCGTAGAAAAGAGACTCCTAGATCCGATTTAGAGCGATCTGAGAGGGATGACCCCTGGTTGAGGACGGATAGCAAAACTTCTCCGCCAATCCAGAAAGACAGGCGCCCCAGAAGCAAAGCGCAGTCGGGTCAGGCAAGAATTACTCTCATGAGGTATTTCGCGACAACATAGCCCGGACTGAAGCAAATATACGCTGGCAAAGTTAATGACCCTCGAAAATCCAACGCGACTCGACATAGCACACCGTGATATTCCTCAAGAATCTGCATCTCGTCAACTAAGAACGTATCTGCAACAACCCTTCTGCTCTATCCAACGTTCCACGCTTACGAATAGAGTCACATGTGCCCGTTTCGACATTTATTGTGGCGCAGGGTTCCACCAAGGGGCGGCCCGTCGGCATCATGACTCGTATTTCCGGCGACAAAAGATATCAAGGTCCGCTGGCTCAATGGCAGAGCGTCTGACTACGAATCAGGAGGTTCCAGGTTCGACCCCTGGGTGGATCGTGATCCTGCATTTTTGCTTCAGTTGACATTTACCTCCGGCTTCATTTCTCGCATTCCTATTTATTTAGGCTCTTATCATTCACTGCCTGCAGATCATTCGAGCGAATGAATGGAGGCCATGCCACCCCCGCATAATCTCTCCAAATTTGGTCTGTTCTAAGCTGAGACTTTGCCCTCGTCTCCAACGCCGTTGTCAGGCTCACTCTTCACTTATTCGACCTTCTCTATACCTCTTCCAATTGCCGACATCTCTAAATACGGGATGGTCGCGAACGCTGTGGGCAGACTGACAAATATTAGCTATGCAGGCAGAATCAGCCCCTGGAATGGGTGTTTACCTAGATTACTGTCCTGGAAGACGGGGTGCTGGGTCGATTCTGATGTTTGTGCATTCTAGACAAGGGATTTGGATTGCAATGACCTGCCCTGGCAGCATCTCGGTCATGGTGAAACAGAAACGACCAGTTCGCTTTGCCGCAGGACACATGCCCTCCTTGATAAACCTGTGGGCCGGATTGGCTGTGCAGTTCTGAAAATGTTCAAATTGGTACCAACACATGGTCAGGGAGACTTGAGGTTTGTGTGCTGTGAGGTTGCGAAAAGGAGTTGAAGTGTCAAGGGTTCTGAATTGTGACAGTGACGGGTTTTCGAGCGGAGACTTGAACTGAGTGGGAAAAGCTTGATATGAACGGATGACAGTCGAGAAGGGCCATAGCTGAAGGCAAGATAGGTCTTGTATTTATGTTTTGATCCCTGGCTCGTGCACCTTGTCTCCAGCCCATTTCGTCTTGCTCTTTTTCGTCTTGCTCTTTTTCGTCTTGCTCTTTTTCGTCTTGCTCTTTTTCCCATTTGCCCCACCGCAGGTCAGTCATGTCTAACCGTAAACTGGAAAGACTTTGGGTTTCAACGCCACATCTGACGTTTATTTAAACCCTTCATGTTTAGGGTTTGCATGTCATACCGTATGCAGGTCATTATACGCTTCCTCCTTTCCCCGCCAGCAAATATGTTCTTTGTCAGGCCCGCTGTATCAGCCTCTCAAGTTTCACTTTTCCTCCCTTGTCGCAGCTCATTCGAAGGCGCAGATCCAAACAGGTCTCTCGAACAACGGAAACTTGTCCGTCAAAACGCGCCACGCGGCCTGTTCCCAGGATGATTGTTGGTCTTTCTCCACATCGATCAAGTTCGACACGACTGACTTGGGCGCCTATTCCAACCAAGAAACGCAGCGAGTTCAGCACTCGGTTGGCTGCAAAGAAGGAGAATGACGACGAGAACGCCTGGGTTGACCTTTTTTACTCAGCGATGAAGAGCGGCTCAAATACGCGCAACAAAACTAAATACCTACGATAGCTCATCTTCCCACCACATTACACAGCTGCTATCATCATGTTTCTGTCTTGCAAATCACGTTCACGTGGTGGCGCAACGTGTTGGAAATGGGGTGTTAGCTAGGTACCTACAAGTACTATTGTGAGCCTGCACAGCCGCGGTACTAACTTATCGTCGTTCTGATTGAGCATCGGACTTGGCGGCGGTGTCCCAAACGGTCACCGGCTTGAGGGGAGTCCGAACACCTGTGTTCTTCTCTCTTTTCCCGAGCATGCCCCCTCCACGGCCGAGTTTTCGCAGACAATCGGTCTCAGAGATGCAAAGAGCAAAATATGGCCGGATTCTCATGGCAAGCGATAGTCAGGGCTTCTCAACCCGAGCCGATTGATATTGAGCGAAAAGGGGAGCGGAAAGGGGGTTTGAAGGAAGGTACACCGCCATTTTCGCCCGGCTCCGACAAAGGAAGGTCCCCACAACCGCCCGATCAACGGCCTAATAAGCGGTCGAGGACCGATGGATTCGACGAAAATGACCGCCCAATTGCTCCACAGCCTCCCGAGTTTATCACGCTGCATGAAAAATGCGTCGAGCTGGAGAAGACCGCTTATCACTTCCCCAAACTACAGGCTTTCGTCGATAAGCTGGCTCTCGCATGCCAGTCAAAGTGGGACACACGACATGTTCCGTATAAGAAAGTAATCGCGCTGCTGACCCACTGGGATGAAGATGATTTGGGGGTCCTCAAGGAGATTTCAAGCTTGAAGCTAATGTTAAGCGACACCTACAACTACGATGTTGAGACTTTTGCAATTCCCTCTCGGAGAAGAGGATACACGGAACTTGTTGATCGGATGAAGTCATTGTTTGCGACGTACGATGTTGAGGGGAACCTGTTTATCCTTTACTATGGCGGCCACGCGACTCAAGACCAACAATCTCAGCCCACCTGGGTATCGTATGCGCTTCCTCCTCCCTGTGCAGTCGCCATTGTTAACTAATTCGGTTGAAGAAAAAGACAAAATGGAGCAGCGTTCAACATATCTGCCTTTTCCCATCTTTTTGTCGAAATGGATGCAGACGCCCTTCTGCTTTTCGATTCTTGTCAGGCCGTTCCACAGGCCTTTGATTCAAGGGGGAAAGGCGTTGTATCTGCAATCACTGCTACTGGTTTCGAGGCAGGTGTCTCTGGTACAGCCGCGGAGGTTGGCCCTCACTCCTTTACCCATTCGCTCATCCACCTACTTGGTGTTCTCACAATTCCGCGCCCAGCTCCAACACCGCCACCCACCGATATGCTTTTGCACTCACTGCTTATCACGGAGTTGAGAACATCATCCTTGCCCCTTGAGAAAAATAGTGACGGGACTTTCAAGAAAGATGCCAATGGACACCACCGAGTGGAACCATGTCGACGGAGGACCCCTGTTTACCATTGGCTTTCCGTGAACAAGCCACATCGCCCGATACGTCTTTCGCCATTGCCACAAGCCAGTAAACTCGGTACATTTGTCTCTCCGCTTCCACCTTCGGTGAAGCCGAAACCGAATCCACCGGTCTTCGACACCATGGTTCCCGAAGTACTGGTTGCCGTACGTCTTTCCCCCGAATCTCTGGATGAACTCGATATCGAAGCCTGGGCGAGATGTATTCTGTCCTTGCCCGGGAACCCCACCGAGGTCAACATCGCTGGACGCGCAGTCAAGATCGAAGGCCTCTATCGAAGCCACTCATCTCTGCTGATACTCAAGATGCCCACGGATGTGTTCAGTTCCTTGCAGGAGTTTAAAGCTATGAGCTTCATCGGCTATGTGACGGGGGAGAACGAGGCCGACAATGTCAACAAGAGAGTGGAAGCTCAGGCAACCTCACTCTTCAACGTCTCTGAAACTCCAGTACGCCCCAGTAACAGCGGAAAAGAGGCGATGCTTGGACCACTTCGGAACGAAGGGGAAGCGCCGCACGAAGTAATCAGCCCCCCACCCACAATGTTGGATCCAAGTGAGAAACTCGCCGTAACCAAGCCGGCGGACATTCCTCCCTCAGCACCCAAGCCAACACAAATGGGGCTAGCACTACCCAGCACCCCCGTGATCCGAACACCCCCTGCCCGCTCCCGCAGAAGCCTTCAAGACAATGTGGACAACCCACCACCCATCCGCTACAACACCCCACATCTCCCGTCGGAAACCTCTAGCAAACATCTACTGGAACAGAGCATCGACTCTGATCACAAGACAAACCCGGATAGCGCCAAACTTTCTTACAAGTAAGACCCCCTACCTTTCAGGTGGTTTCCACCCAAGGGAACTACCAGACATGCCACGTATCGTTCTACTAACACGGCTAAACAGTTCGCTGGAGCGCGAACTTTTCGATACCCCGGATGCTCAGGAATCGTTTACCCCCGAAGGTTGGACCACGACTTTGCCCCCGCCTCAGACGAGGGATGTATTTTGCGAAAACTGGGTCATCGATCATCAAATGAACCACTGCAATCCTCTCTACCGTGACCGAGGCACGGCCTATAATAGCCGAAGAGTGTCGGAGCAGAGGTTCCAAGCAGCACAGTCCATCCAAGCCTTTGACAGAAGTAGTACGACGAGTGGATATCCTACGTCTATTGCCGAAGCTGATACGATCTCAAAAACATCGTATAGTTAAAATCAAGTTGAAAGATATCGAATTGGACACAATCATAAGTTTATGTACATTGCCGGAGGATGTGGGGGCTCTGGGAAAACTGGATTGCATTAGCTACTGAAAGATGGAACATTCTGGGACTTTGTTGTCTGATTCGAGGAAGGAAAGATAAAGTACGTAGGTCAAGGGGTTCGACAATTCCAACTTGCTCGACAAAATTTACAATGTGTTCTATGTCAAGAGAGTGCCCAGAGCCTTGGTTACAGCGGATCAAAGACACTATGTAATGGCGTCAATTTACAATGTACTACGACCCAGCTTCTCAATTATAATCGCTCACCCCATTGACTACTACGGTAAGGCCTGTTAGCCTCTCCTAAAACAGACATTCCTCGCGTTGCGGTCGATAGGGTGTAATACTGGGTTCTTGTGGAACGTTTCACTGAGGGTACGGAGCTCATGGGAGCAGCGGAAGTGCAGTTGCAAAGTGACTTGATTAGGTAGAAAGGGGGGGAGCGAAGCTCCTAGACTAAATATAAAAGAAAGCTCCCTGTGTGTGAGGAGAGCACATGACTAAAGGCTCCTGTGCTCCAGCCTAGCCTGGAGCGGTAAGGCGCCTGCGCGCCTGAGCGCCAAGAACTGCCGCTGCAGTTCGACAGTTTTAGAAACCACCTAACTTACTGTATGTTGCGAATCGAAGGACCTTTCAATCGGTGCGCCATATATACGTGTTATAAGAATAGATAAGCGGGAGGCTGGTAGCGTCCGGCCCACCTCCACGTCGTGATGCTCCATGAGGAGCAAGTTTAACGACGGAAAGGGAAAAGGATGTCGGAAAAGGCAGTTGGTAGGAAGTTCCGGACAACGCTAGTGTGACAGGCAGGATCTTTAATTCCTGTAATACCCAACGGAGTTTCGGTCTGCAATCTCGCCGCCGAGAAAGGAATTGAGGTGCTCAGTGTTAGAACTCCCGGTTATATTCCAGGCTAACGGACGGCACGGCTTAAGGGATGAGGGATAAATACTGTTAGATTCCAATCTTGCGGGTTTTCGTGTTATCCAGGTACTTTCTAGTTCAACTAATCCCGGCAAGCCTGAGACTTTTACAACGTCTGGGCTAAAAGCTGCGCCAAGTAGGTAATGATGCCACTCTCTTTTCCGAGAATAATAGTAAGTCTCTAATAATAGATCCACTAGCAAGGCTCAAGGCAGTAATAAGTTTTCCGGCCCTGCATGCAAGTCTATTCGACGACGGCACCCATCGTCACGACAGTCCAATTAGAGCCTCACCGCCAAGGATAATCCGACCTGCGAGAAGCACAACTAGATGCGCCGCGTTGCTTATTTCTTTCTAACTTAGGCCGTCTTGTGCGGGTAGGAAATTTGCTATCGCGCTGTTCCGGACAAGTCCCTCTCATCCTTTCCCATCTGGTAAGAAGCGCACACATATCAGCGTCACTTCCTCCTTGCCAACAGAAATTTCGCCGCAGCTGTCTGCTCACTCAACATCTCATCTGAGCAACATTTCGCCACCGTTTACCCTCTGCGCATTTCACCGCAGCATACTGCTAGAAACGTTAACTAAAATATCGAGTGAGCCACTCGAAGAAGATGCAACGAATGTAACAACGGACTTACTTGGCATTCGACGTCATGACGCACCGCACACACCGGCACCACGTGGATGGCAGGCATCCTTCCTTGGACGTCTTCCATGGGACGGGCTTCTAGCCATCCTAGGTGTCGCGGGATGCGCCTTTTCCATGATATTTATCATTACGAAATCCGACATGGACCCCATCGAAAGGTGGACGTTGTCGCCAGCCGTGTACTTGGCCATAGTGTCTGCCCTCGCCAACATCTTCCTGCGCTACACCTTCTCGCGTGGCGTTGAGATCTCGTGGTGGGTGGTTACCATGAAGGAAAACACGCGCATCAAAGATTTGCACAACGTCTAGGCACACAGCACGAGTCTGTGGTCGGCTGTATCGGTTGGTCGAGGATTCAGTCCCGTTGCACTCGCTGCTATTATGTTGGCGCTCGTCCCAGCCAGCTCGCCACTGGTGCCACGCGCTTCCACCGCCTCGAGCCGCACCATCGTGGCCGAAGTTGATGTTTCCGTCACTGCCGCTCAGGACGTCACAGGGGATCGTGGAACCGGCATGGTCGCACCCGGCAGGACACGATACCCCAGCTTCGTCAGCGCATCATTTGCGGACGTTTTACAAAACCATCTCGCCTCGGTCCCAATTTCAATTCAAGCCGGTGACGTTTCGCTATGTCGATCTGGGACGTGCAGCGGACTCATTCGTGCAGCGGGCTACCAGATGTCGTGCGTCAAATCCTCAACTACTTTCAACGAGACCATCTCGAATACAGTCGACTATGGTCTTTACGGCGAGGAAGTTGTGTTCGGGACTAATACCAGCTACTATGGGGCGGTAGGCTTTGAGAATGGCGGGAAGTCCATCGTGGGTCTTACAACGTTGTTCAAGAGCGGTCGTGGTCTAGGTTCCCATCGCGACTGTAGCGGGGATTTGGCCGTTCGCAAATGCTCCCTGGCTCCGGCAACTCTCGAACACCGTGTTACCATCGCCAACGGGACTAGTATCACGTTGGATCCCCGATACACCTACAAAGACGACAAGTTCGTGGCCTACTATAATTTCTCCATGGACCAGGACGGCTTCCTCAGTGCCCACGGTGGTCTAGGACTGGCCCTAGCAGATATGTTCACTTCAAAGGTGACTCTCAACATGGATCCCGTCCTTGGTCTGAAATTGGTGTCCAAAGGGATGACAGCCATGCGATACCGAAGAGGGGACTCGGAATCGGACCATTCGTCATGTACAATGCAATGGCTCGATCCGACGGACGAGATTCAAGAAACAGTGCGAAGCATTGCCTTCCGCATGGCGTTCGAGGTGAACCTCACCGGCATCCCGACACAAAGCCTTCGCTTTCAAAGAGAGTCTACCGAGCTGGTGTACCTCTCCGACTTCAAATTTCTCAGCCTGGCCTTACTGCCCACTGTCTTCTCCGCCCTTACGGTGCTGCTTCTCATGTGGCGGTGGTGGCGGCTGGGTCGACGAGTCTCGCTCTCACCTCTCGAGATTGCACGCGCGTTTACGGCCCCTGAGTTGTCTGCGGGGTCGGCGTCAAACTTGGCGGCGAAAGAGCTGATGAGGGATATTGGATCGAAGAAGATCAGGTACGGAGAGGCGGATAATGAGCTGATGATGCCTGCGTTGAGGTTTGCTCCTCCCGATGTTGCGAGGGCTCCGCGACAAGGGGTGTTGTATTTCTGAGATGATTCTGGCCCCGAATTTTCTCTAGCGACCTGCAATGTCACTGATTACGGTGTGTTTCTACCTGCCCAGGTGCTAGCGTCAATCAATTAATTCAATCGAAGATAACAACAGGGTACAACCGCCCCAGAGACATCTACATCCACTCCCTCAATTCCCTCATGCTCCTACCCCTACTCCTCCCTCAGCGACTCCTTCCAAGGCCCGTCATCAATATGACTCTCCACCCTCTTCCTTCCCATGACCCCCCGGTTCGGCTGCAACGTCTTATCCCTCACAATCCACTCATCCTGACTGACCAACAAATCTGCCATATCCCCCGGCAGCCCCCCCGTCCACCTCGTCATCGGCCAAATCGCCTTCAACGTCTCCTCCTTGACTCCCGACCCCGTAATATTCGCGACCCGCCCCCAAATCTTCTCCGGCTCCTGCGCAAACACCTTCTGCACTTTATTCAGCGCCCTCAAAAACTTGACAATCTCCTTCCTCTTAATCGGATCATCCAGCTTCGCCTTCGTGGTGTACATCACAGACAATTCCCGATACAAACTATCATTCCGAAACACCGCTGCATTTTCCTTGCCAATCGTCCGAATCGCAATCTCCGTCGTGGGCTCATACGCCGTGACTGCATCAATCTCCCCGTGCTTCAGCATATAAGGGAACGTCCCGTTCCCGCAGGGCTCGACGAGACAAAGGCCTGACCCCGCAGGCGCCCCGACGAAGGTATATTCATCCTCCTTGAGCCCCGCGACATCTTTCAGGTAGCGATACGCGAAATACTCCGAGGTAGAGTTCTTGACCACCCCGATGCGCTTCCCCTTCAGCGACAGGGGGTCACCAGACGTGATATTCGCGGACTTTAGCCCGACAATTCGGTAGAACACCTCAGCGACGGTGGTGATGATGCGCAGGTCCGGGTTGGCAGGGGCGTCGTGCAGGACGTGGACTTCGGCGCCGGCGTCGAGGTCGACGGTGGGGGTTTGCCAGAGGTCGGGCAGGCCGTTAATGAATGTTGCGGTGGGGTCCGAGGCGTAGTGGTCTTCGATGGTGACGACGAGGGGGGTTGCTTCGATGAGCATGCGCCGGGCGGCGACGGTTATGGCCGCTGCGGGGGAGGGGGAGAGGAGGAGGGAGAGGAGGAGGGTTGTCTTGAGAAGGAGGGGGGAGGGGTTTGGGTTTGACAACATTTTGGGGCGATTTTCAGGGGTTGGGCTAGATGGAGGGGGAGAATGGAGATGGCCGATATGGTCGAGATGATCTAGAACACGGCTTGAGGTGAAGTCGTGGGGGATGCATTCGCGCAACAGAACTTATATCTCGGACTGAAGCTCGGATATCTTACCGGTTGTACTCGGTGTAGACGGCCGGGAGCCAAGCCCGGCGGGACGATACCCTGGAGCTGACAACACGATCGGGGATATTATCGGGTAATTTCTATATGCAAGGTACTGCAGCCCGCTTAACCAGCCGTCTTGGCATGTATTTCCGTTATACTGCTGAGGTCGATGTTGAGATTGGCGGGTAAAAGGTGGAGAAAAGCCAGTGATGTTCTCATGGTGATATGCGCTGCGAGACAGAGAACATTGAAGAAATAAAGGGCTTTGTGGTAGGTAGGAAGTCCAAAATCAGGCCGTCAGCATTCGACGTTTAAAGCGGGACGTTTGTTGACATGGACGCTCAGGGGGCGAACCCCACTTGACTCAATTAGGGGTATTTCCCCACCAAAACACCAAAACTAAAGCAAAACTGATATCTCCACCTTAAGGAGCATCCACCGAGATTCTTGGACGAGCTGGGAATTGAACCCAGGACCTTTCGCATACAGAAGTATGCTAAGCGAACGCTCTACCAACTGAGCCACACGCCCTGATGGTGGTTGATGGGTTGCTTGACCGTTTGGGCGGTACTCGAGCCCCTGGGTAGGGGGCAGTGGGTCACGATGTCGCCGCTCCTATCATGGCCCGTAGGTACCATCTTCCCGTACCTCCGACCTGTACACCTGTGACACACCTAGCTAGGTTGCACTAGTGCGGCCAACGTGAAGGCAATTGGATGAGGGATGGGCGACATAAGTACCTACCCAGGCAAGGTGTTGAGCATCACGTCAAGAAGATATGGTTCAATCAGTAAGTATTGAAGGCACGTGAGGGCAGGGCGGTGCTTCACAAACCAACTCGAGCATATATGGTCCACAAACAAGCATCTTCGTGGTGTCTCAACGCCTCTCATTAAGCCTGAGGGGTCACGTAGTGCGAATCAAAGTGACTGACTCAGTGGCTGTGCCGTTCTGCTCCGCTTCAGCATTCTCCATTTTGAGGTGGGGGAGGTCAGGACATTGCACGACGTGTAGTCGAGGCCAAACAACTGAATTCAATATGAGTCCGGGCTATCATCCTTGCTGTGCATCCCAGACGCAACCACCCGTCGACAGTTTGTGGCCGCGCACCTAGATTGTTGTAACTTGCGCAACATCGTACCAGGTACTGGTCCGGGACTTGGATCTGCGAGTGCCGTCGGATTGTCAAATGGAAGCTTAGATCCCGGGCTAGCCCCTATGCGCGCCGTTTGGGTGGTAGTAGACCGCTGCTTGCCCGGAGATAGCCTGGGAGAAGTTGCGTATGATATCTGCGGCGTCCCGAAACAACTTTGGATGCGCAGAGGCTGCAAGTTCCACAGCCATGCCCAATGTCCGCACACGGCAATACACTGTGATCTCCAACGGTAAATCATGTTCCGGGTACTCTCCCCACACCGCTCGGAACTCCAAATTTGATAGGGCACATGTGCGCCACGAGTAAATCAATCGTTTCTACCTCACCTACTTGCCCACCTACCGCGTTGGGAAATCTGATAGCTTAACACGACCTGTGAAAGCCCTGTAGTTATAGTGCTGGTTTTACCATGTGGCATGAAACTAACTCCGGGCAAGTGATGTCCCTCGATTGGTTCTATTCGCGGTTGCAATGGAATACCTTCCGTACCTTACCTACATAGAATTAATTAAGCTTGCGCGACGGCCAAGATTCTTCCATCTTGGAGCCTGAAAGCAATCGAACTGGATAGAAATCTTAAGGTAATTATTTAACCGCTTATTCACTGGCCTGCCTATCATTGAAAACCGAACGTCATTATTTCCGTTGATGTAAGGTAGGCTGTAGGTGGGTGTGTTAAGCATGGAATTAGGGCCCTTGATAGCCTGGGACCCGAGAAAGCCTTGGCCCATCGGACCTGGCCCTGTGGAGTTAACTGGCCAATTAGAGGCCTCGCTCTATAGGAGTGCCCCCTGAATAGCCTGGCGTGTGTGACTTACGCTTCATGCGCCCTCGGTGCCCCCGGTCTCACAGAGCGCCACGATTCCCATTGCGCTACTCGTGTACGTAGCGCAGTTCCACCGAGTTGACATGCTCGGAAACGATGCGGATATTGGCGCAGATGTCGGTAGGTACATCCTAAACCAATTGGTAGCTGAGCCTTCCACTGCTGGCGCTTTCAGGTATTTCGCAACTTCCATTGTATAAATTTTCACACTCCCTTCTTGCCAGATATGATATGCCGACAAGTGCATTATGGATTAAACATTCATATTCTGAATTATCATATCTCGGCTGCCTTGCAGGATGAAATTTGCAACGACCTTCGGCAGCATCGGCGACTTCATCGCCATCTTCCAACTAGCATACCAGCTCGCCCAGGTTCTGGGGTTGGGGCAAGGTGGTTCCTCCAGCAGTGCCGAGTATCAGCAGCTACGGACCGACCCGGGCACCTTCGTGCAGGTTTTTACACAGATGAGCAACCTCTGAAACTGCCCCTGAATTGACTCAAACATACGAAACCGGCGCAGGTAATCGACCTGTGCGAAAAACTCGAATCTCACGCCGAATTCGCCGATATCCATAAAGTCATGCGATTGGTAGCACATGAGTGTGGGAACGCCATCACAGATGCCCTGTCGCGATTCAAGTCCAAGTACCAGCACAGCCTTGGTGTCAAAAGATCGCGTAACAAGATACGGGACACCCTTCGAAGAATTGAGTGGGCACTCCGCGAGAGGAGTCGCGTACAGGCTCTTCAGAAGAAGATTGAGAAGACAACGGGGCTTTTGGGTGTTATTATTGGACTCGCACTGAGGTATGTGGGAGTTATGAAACCCCTGTTAGGGAACGAATAATACAACAAATCAGCTGACTTTGTTCCCACGAAAGGCAACAAATAGGACTTGGTGCAACTACTATTTCTGCCCAAATCGATCATCTCCAGCAGGTATTGCAACCGAGTAGCAAATCAAATATGTCAGGAGTAGGCGAGAGCGCGAAAGCGGAAGTATCTTCGAAAGTTGAAGTTGCCGGAGACCTTAGGCAGATGTCATGGGATACATTCAATTCTACATCACCACTGACTGCAAACTCAGGGTCAACCACTCAAGGTGGGATGTTTTTGAGCGAAGGATTGACGGCACCTGCGCATCAAACTCGTCCCGCAGGCGTGTCAACCATGTACGAAGTGTCGCTAGCTTGAACCGCAAATCCAACTACTTCGTAGGTAGTTTGTCCCGGACCATCTCACTCAAGCCGACCCCTCCACTCCCCAACAATAATATCCGCAGCCTATTCACCAAGTCAGCGCACCACTTATCACACACCCCACCCCCCAGATTAAAACTCACCTTCTCCCCAACCGCATAAGCCAACTGACTCAAATGCGAACTCGGCAAAAACGGCAACACACTCACATCCACCACCCTCAGCCCCGCCGCCCCATGGACTCTCAAATCCGGCCCAACCACACCCCCCTTTCCCAGCGGCAGCATCGCCGCCGTACAGCACGGATGCATATACGAGAGTGTCATCTTCTCCTTGACATACTCCATGAGTGCGGTTCTATTCCCAGCCACGGCATCTCCCGGTCCGAGCTCCACAGCGCCGTATTTCTGCAGCGCCGGGGTAGATATCATACGGCGGAGGTAGAGGACGTGGGCGGCGAAGATATCGAAGTCGATGGGGTTACTGGCGGTGCGGTAGTCAAGGATGGGCTGGGCGAGGTGGTCTGCCGAGTCGAGGCGGACGGTGCCGCGGCTGAGGGTATGGAGGTTGAGGGCGTTCATGGAGGTTCCGGTGGCGAAGGTGGCTTCGAGGCTGGGGGCGGA